>CESM01220857.1_pt1 | contig 18495 bp, 16 predicted proteins | sample 361421 | NCBI WGS metagenome assembly CESM01 (sample SAMEA2622219, study PRJEB7988) | marine metagenome | isolation source: saline water (ENVO:00002010), including | reverse complement strand
TTTTTTTTACAAAGGAAAGCAAAAAAAAATCAGAAATCATATGCGTACTAGACATGATGTATATTTTTCAAATAATTTTTTTAATAAACCTAAATTAAATGTAAATAGTTTTCATAATTTTGGTATTCCCAAAAACTTAATTGCAAAAAGTCTTGTTCCAATAGGACTTGATAAATCGGAAAATGTAGAGTTTTTTAAACATAAAAAATTCAAAATATTTGGTGTTATGTTTCACCCAGAAAGAGAAAAGAAAAAAGATAATTTAGAATTTATAATAAAAAAAATTCTCAAAAATAAATGAAGATTATTATTTTATGTGCTGGGATGAGTAGCAGAACTCAATTGGGTTATCCTAAATGCTTATATAAATTTAAAGATGGACAAATGTTAATTGAAAAAAATATTAATAAGTTAAAAAAATTTGGATTTAAAAATAAGGATTTTATTTTTGCAACTGGTTTTAAATCTAAAGAAATTAAAAAAAAAACACAAAATCTCTATAAATATATTAAAAATTCAAATTTTAAAAAAACCAATATGGTTTACTCATTAAATAAAGTAATCAATAACATTATTTTAGACGATATTTTGATTTTATATTCAGATATTTTGTTTGAAAAAAAATGCTTATATAGAATTTTGCAAGATAAAAGAGATGTTTCAACTGTTGTAGATCTGGATTGGAAAAAAAAATGGAAAAAAAAAAAAAATTACAAGGACGATTTAGAAGAACTTAAAATTGAAGGTTCTAGAATTAAATCTTTAGGTAAAAAAGTTTTAAATGAAAAAAATATAGATGGAAGATTTATTGGAATTACTAAGTTTTCTAAAAATTTTCTGAAAATTTTACTTAAAAAGAACATAATTAAGGATTTATTAAATAAAAATGAAAAAATTGATTTTACGAATTTTTTGATGAGTTTAATAAAATATAAAAAAATAATTCATGCAATTAAAGGAAAATTTAATTGGGTAGAGTTTGATACTCTTGAGGACTTCAAACTTTATGAGTCTGAATTTAAATAGTTGAAATGTTAGAATATAATAAAACATTAAAGTGTAAAATTTGTAAAAAAAAAGGCATAAGAATTTATAAAAAAAAATTCTCTGATACTGATATAATAAGTTATTTAAAAAAATATTATGGAAGAAGTAAATTTAAATTTTTTAACAACAGATTAAATAATGTTAATTTTATTTTAATTAAATGTCATGAATGTAAATTTATATGGCAAGAAAATTCACCAAAAGAAAAATTTAGCTTAGATCTTTACGAACAAATAATCGATAAAAGAGAAAGTTTAATTAAGAGTAAAAATAAGTTCTTTTTACGAAAACATAAAAATAAAAAAGAAATTAATTTCATAATAAATCAATTCAAAGATACTAAAGTAAATATTTTAGATTTTGGTGCTGGCTGGGGTCATTGGTTATATTCAGGTGATAAATCAAAATTCAACCCTTATGCATTAGAAATGTCTGAGCATAGAAAAAAATATATATTAAACTTAGGACTAAAGGTTATTAATTATAATGAACTTAAAAATTACAAAAGCTTCTTTCATTTTATTCGAATGGACCAAGTTGTGGAGCATGTGGATAATTTTAAAATGATATTTAAATCAATAAAAAAATTGGCGATCAAAGATTGTATTTTTTACCTTTCAGTACCAGATGGAACAGATATTATCCAAGACAAATCGAAAATTAAACTTGAAAAAGGAGCAGTGCAGCCTTTAGAACATCTAAATTGTTTTTCTCGCTATAGTTTGATCAAAGTTTTGAGGTCAGAAGGATTTAGAAAAATTTCATTTTTTGAGATTATTTTTATGCACCTAAAAAATTTATTCAAAGGTGAAATTAGTCCCTCTCTTTTTTTGAGAGATTTTAAGGATTGTTTTTTTTCAACTTCAATAAAATTTAAATTAGATAATTAGTATAAGGAAATTTTGTGTGTGGAATTAATGGTTTTAACTTCAAAGATTTAAATCTTATTAAAAAGATGATGGCTTTAACTGAAAGTAGAGGGCCAGATAATCAAGATTATTTTGAAGCCGAGGAATATACAGTAAGTCATAATAGGCTTTCCATAATAGATCCTGATAAAAGATCTAATCAACCTTACTACTTCAAAAACTTAGTTTTATCATTTAATGGTGAAATTTATAATTATATTGAAATTAAGAATAAGTTAATTTCAAAAGGTTATTCGTTCGAAACCACTTCTGACACTGAGGTGATCATTAAATTATTTGATTTAGAGGGGAAAAATTCTTTTAAAGAACTATCTGGGATATTTAGTATATCTATTTATGATTTAAATAGAAAAAAATTATATTTAGTAAGAGATATAGTGGGTGTAAAGCCATTATATTATCACTTCGATTCTAATACTAAAAATTTTATTTTTTCATCATTGATAAATAGCATACTTATTTATGTAAAAAAAAAACAACTAAATCAAGATGCTTTAAATTCATACGCTAATTTTAATAGAAATGATTATAGAGAGACATTTTTCAAAAATATTTTTAAAGTATTACCAGGTGAACTAGTAGAAGTTAACAATGGAAATTATAAAAGAACAAAAATACTTAATTTTAATTTCGATAGAAAGAAGAATGAAAAAGAGCTCACAAATGATATTAGTAAAAATTTTTCTAATCAATTTTTGTCTGATGTGCCAGTAGCCCTCTCTTTATCGGGAGGTTATGACTCAAATATAGTTTTGCAAGAATTATTAAAAAATAAAGGAACTAATTTTACAAATTATTCAGTTACTTTTAAAGATGCCAGTAAGTTTCAAGAGGACCACAAGGTAGCAAAAAAAATTTCTAATTATTATGGAGTAAAATTTAATTCTATAGAGGTAAGTTCAAAAGATTTTAAAGATAACGCAGAAAAAATTATCGATATCGTAGAAGAGCCCACAGGTAATCAAAACTCAATATCAAATATTATTTTAAGTAATAATGTATCAGAAAAAGTTTTGTTTTCAGGTGATGGCGGAGATGAAGTTTTTACTGGCTATAACAGATATAGGTCAATTTATATTTTATCGTTATTTATTAAGATTAATTTTTTTAAAAATATTAATCTGAATTTTAAAAATAGAAATATTAAAAGATTATTTATTAAAAATTCAAGAAATTTATATTTATCTTTTAGTGAACAAAATATTTTCAAAAATGCTCAAAATGTTTATAAAAATTTTAAAATGATAAATGATAAAGATCTGGATCAAATTTTAAATCATACGTTAGATATAGATAGCTACCCAAATCTATCAAATTCAATGTTTCACGATCTAGATACTTGGGTGCCTAATGATATTTTAATAAGAAATGATAAAATATATGCAAATAAAGGAATTGAAGCAAGAGTTCCTTTTTTGGATAAAAATATTATTGAAGATTATTTAATGTTAAACGATTTTAAAAAATATGGAATTTTTTTTAAAAGCAAGAATATATTAATTAAAAACTATAAAAACTTAAGTAAACTTATATTAAAAAAAAAAATGGGATTTATTTCTCCATTTGCAAGCTGGCTAAGACAAGAAATTTATGATTTCGGAAAAGATGTATTAAGCAAACAATACTACGATTCATCAAATATAATTAACTTTGATTTTTGTCAAAAATTATTAGAAAAACACAAGAAAGAATATTGTGATCCTTATTTAATTTGGAATTTAATAAGTTTACAAATATTTTTAAGAAAACATAAATTCTAAAATGAAAATATGTTATTTATCTAACACCGCAATTCCATCTCCAGTTGCTGCCTCTATACAGATTGTGAAAATGTGTGAAGCTTTTTCAAGATTAAAAAACGAAGTTATGCTGATTACAATAAATGATTTCAAAAATAAGAAAAATTTTTTAAATTATTATAATGTTAAATCTAAGTTTAAACTTAAAAGAATTGAAAAATTTAAATCATTTCCTTTAGGTATAAATTATTATTTATTCTCTGTATTTTCAATTTTAGAAAGTTTTAAATTCAAACCAGAAATTTATATTACAAGAAATTTATTCACATGCTTTTTATTAGTAATTTTAAGAAAAAAAATAATAATGGAATTACATCATGATCTAAAAATGGAATCTAGAATAGTAAGGTTTTTAACATCAAAATTCAAATTTTTAAATTCTTCTTTTGTAAAAAAAATTGTAGCCATTACTCATGGTGTAAAGAATGAATATGTTAAAGACAAAATTGTAAGAAAAGAGAAGATTATTGTTTTGCCTAGCGGGTCATCTATAAAAAAAATATTTGAATATTCTAATAATAAAAATTTTTTCAAAATTGGATATTTTGGATCTTTATTTAAGTCAAGAGGTTTAAACTTGATAAAAAGTTTAGCAAAAATTGATAGAAAAAATCAATATTATTTGTATGGGGATTTAGACAAATTAGAAAATAATTTTAAATATCAAAATCTTAGTAAAAATATACATTTTAAGAAATATGTACCCTATAAGCATGTTCCAGAGGAGCTAAAAAAAATGGATATACTTCTTATGCCATATGTTTCTTCGATAAAAGTGGCTGGTGATGTAGGTGATATAACAAAATTTACATCACCACTTAAATTATTTGATTATTTAAGCGCAGGTAAAATTATAATTTGTTCAGATTTTTATGTATTAAGAGAAGCTATTAAAGAAAAAACAAATGCAATATTTATTAAAAATTTTAACAATCCATACTCGTGGAAAAATGAAATTCAAAAGTTGAAAAATCAACCTAATAAACAATTAATTATTTCAAAAAATAATTATATATTAAGTAAAAAATTTTCGTTGGTTAATAGAGCCAAAAAAATACTAGAAGAAATTAAATTAAATTAATGAAAAAAAATTCAAATAAGTTAGCAATTGTTGTGTTATTCTGGAACGAATCTGAAAAAACAATTAAATGTTTAAAATCTCTTTTTGAACAGAAAAAACAAATATTTAATATTATTTTAGTCGATAATAACTCTGAACAAATATATTCAAAAAAAATTTTAAGTTGGTTAAAGAAAAAAAAAATTACTTTTGTCAAAGTAAAAAAAAATTTTATTTCAAAAAAAACAGATAGAATTAAATTATTTTACATTAAAAATAGAATAAACTATGGTTGTGGACTTGGTCATAACTCTGGATATGAATTTTGTTTAAAAAATAATTTTTATTATATAGCTAGAATAGACAATGACATGGTTGTTCCCAAACAGGTCATATATCAACTAATGCAACGGCTAGAAAAAAATAAATCTATTTCAGCAATAAGTCCAAAAATAATGTTTACAAATAATCCCAAAACTATCTGGTTTGGTGGCACTAAAATTGGAAATAATTTAAAATTACAGAGAGAATGCTCGAATGAAATATGTAGAAAAGAAGACTCAACAAGGTTTAGGGGGCTTATCAAAACAGATGCCTTTGTTGGTTGTGCATCAATAATGCGATCAGAATTTTTGAAAAAGGTTGGTCTTTCAGATCCCGATTTTTTTTATGGTGAAGAAGATATAGAATTATCCCACAGATTTAAAAAAATTGGTGGTAGACTGGTCGTAGATTTAAATCAGAAAATATATCACTCTGTTTCACACACGGTAGGTAGCAACTGGGCAAAAACTATATACTATAATTATAAGTACAGACTTTTACTGATAAAAAAAATTGGCACCTTCTTTGACAAATTTTTTGGTTACAGTATCTTTACCATTAAATTTATAATGATGATTTTATTTTCGTTTAGAAATAAGTATTCTTCTAGACTAATACAAATTTTCTATGCTGGTTTACATTTCGTTCAAAAAAAATATGGCGATTATGATAGAAAAAATTATAAACGAATAAATAGATTTTTTTTAAAAATAAATAAGAAAACTTCAATTAAAGATACAATCAAATTTTTATATGATAGAAACAAAATTTAGTTTACCAATGTTTGACGATTATGGTGAATTATTTCAAGCATTTTTCTAACACTATGGTGGCTGCAGTAAAAAATTTTATAAAAAGAATATTTCCTTATAATATATGGCATTTTTTGATTTCAAATTATCAATCGTATAAGTTTTTGTTATTTGGAGACTATTCTGCCAGAGGAAATATAGACCTAAATTTAGTTAATATTTTAAAAAAAAAAAGAAAAGGATTTTTTTTAGAAATTGGAGCATATAATGGTATATACGAATCTATTTCTCTTAGATTCGAAAAAGAGTTAAATTGGACTGGATTATTAATTGAACCAAATCCTCTACACTTTAAATATTTAAAAAAAAATAGACCTAAAAATATTTGTTTAAATTTAATTTGTTTAAGTAAAGAATTTCTAAATAAAAAATTGTTTATAAAAAATTTAAATTTAATGTCTCACTTAGTAGATGATAAAAATAGATTATATTTCAAGGATTATCCAATAAGTAGAATAAATAATATGGCAAAAGAAGCAAAATTAGGAAATTTTAAAAATTATGAGTGCAAAGTTGAAATACTAGAAAATATTTTCAAAAAACATAATATTACATCAATAGATCTTGCTATAATTGATGTTGAAGGTTCAGAACTTGAGTTGCTGAAGGGCATTAACTTTGAAAAAGTTAAAATAGATTATTTTTGTATTGAAACTTATAACTTTGATAAATTAAATCAATTTATGAAAAAAAAAAATTATACATTTTTAGAAAAACTTCATAGAGAGGATTATGTTTTTAAAAGAATTAGTTGATAAAAATGTTTTTGATAAAAATGGGTATGTTTTACTAGACACCAATTTAAGTAACAATTCTTTATTTGATAAATTAGTTAACGAGTTCCAAAATAGTTTAGAAGCTGAAATTAATAATTCAGATATAAAAAAAATTGGTGGATATATAATGGGGAATTTTGGAATTAACCAAGGACCACTCGGTTCTAAACTTTATTCACAAGTATTTAAGGAGGAGTTTATTAATTATTTTGAAAACCTCACACAAAAAAAATTGGATTTGTTTGATATAAATTTTGGCGGTAATCTTACAATGCCAAAAAAGGGGTCTCAAATCTTTCACACCGATGGAAATTATGGTCAAGAGATGTATTTAATTTCAGTTGCTACCGAGGATATTACTTTAATGAATGGACCAACTGAAGTGTGCGTAGGATCTCATCTGAAATCTATGACATTTGATGAATTTTTTTTTTCAAAAAAGAATAAAAAAAAGCTTACTATGAAAAAAGGGCAAATTTTAATCAGAAAACATAATTTGTGGCATCGAGGAACAAAAAATTATACTTCAAAACCAAGATTATTATTGTCATTTATTATGATACCAAAAACTAGAAAAGTTAATCTTGAACCATATAGCGACAAATTTAAAATTTTACCTAATTTTTTCAAAAATAATTTGATAGGCAGATTACATGAAACAATTTATTCTAAATTAGATTTTTTAATAATTATTATAAAATTGTTCTCATCAATCTCAAATAGAATTTTTAATAAATGAATAAATAAAAAAAATTTATAAATAATGAAAAAAAATATTATATTCTGGTGCCCGCACATTGGTAATGTTGGTACTGCCAAAGCAGTTTTGGAATCTGCAAAATCATTATCTCAATCTAGAAATTTTGAATGTAAAATTTTAAATGTATTTGGTGAATTTGATAAATATAGAAGTTTTTTAAAAAAAAATAAAATTAAAGAGATAAAATTAATAAATAATCGTTTAATAAAAAAGTTACCCACAGAAGGTTTTTTTTGGAGTAGATTAAATTATTTATTAGTTTTTCTAATATGTTTTTTTCCTTTGTTTTTTTACTTAACTCGCAACAAAAATAATTATTTATTTGTTTATTTGCTTACATCACTGCCTTTGTTGGTTATTTCACTATTTAATCTTGATAATAAAATTATATTAAGAATTTCAGGAAAAGTAAGACTTTCCTATATTAGAAAATTTATTTTTTTTATTTCAAAAAAAAAAATTAAAAGAGTTTTAATACAAACTCTTGAATCAAAAAATAGATTTCTAAAAAATAAAATTTTTGATAAAAAATCTTTAAGTTTGATTAGAGACCCCATTATTGATCATAAAAAAATAGATTTATTAAAAAATGAAAAAATTGAAAAAAAATTTTTAAAAAAGAGGTATTTTGTTTCTATTGGAAGATTAACTTATCAAAAAAATTTTTTATTTTTAGTAAAATGTATAAAAAAAATTATCAGATATGAAAAAAATTATAATTTTTTAATTTTAGGTGAAGGAAAAGAACAAAAAAAAATACAAGAATATATATCTAGATTTGGCCTTACAAAATATATAATTCTTGTTGGGTATAAAAAAAATATCTTTAAGTATATAAAAAACTCTATAGGTTTAATTTGCACATCTCTGTGGGAGGAGCCAGGCTTTATTATACAAGAGGCAGCTGCATGTAGAAAAATAATACTAACTTCTGATTGTTATACAGGTCCATCTGAGTTTTTGGAAAATGGTAAAAATGGATATGTTTTTAAAAATAACAATCAAAAAAGTTTTGAGAAAAGTTTTAAAAAATTATTGCTAGAAAAAAAATATCATTTAAAAAAAATTAATAGAAGCTACGGCAAAACAAAATTTTACTCACCAGAGTTTTTTTTGAAAGAAATTAAAAAAATTTTAAGTTAATTTATCGATAGCAATTAAATATTTCCTCAAATTAATTTTATAATTATATTCACCTAAATTTCTCGAAAATTTTTTTATATTTTTTTTTAATTTTTTTTTACTTAAATTCTTTATACTATTACTCAAATCATTAATTCTTCCTATTTTATATAGTTCCCCATATTTATACTTTTGAAGAATTTCTTTTGGTCCAGTTTTACAATTAGAAGAGATAATATATTTATTTAAACAAGCAGCTTCCTGTAAAACGTTTGGTAGTCCTTCATATTTTGAAGATAAAATAAAAACGTCTGACATTTTTAAATATTTATATGGATTTTTAGTAAAGATAATCTTCACATATTTTTCTAAATTATTTTTATGTATAAAATTTTGTAAGTTTTTTTTTTCAGGACCATACCCAATAATTAGTAGTCTAAAATTTTTGATTAAATTTTTTAATTTTGTTAATGCAAGTAAAATTTCTATTTGGTTTTTTTGTTCAACTAATCTACCTATATTTACCAAATTTATTGTCTGTTTTTTGAAAAATTTAATACTTTTTTTATGAGAAGATAATTTTGTTATTTCTTTAATATTAATAGGATTATAAATTGTAGTTGGCTTAACACCAAAAATTTTTCTCATTTCTTTATTAAAATCATTGCTATTAACTATAATTAAATCTGCTTTAGATAATAAATATTTGAAAATTTTTTTTTTTAGTTCTGAACTTTCCCAGCCTTGAGGACTTAAATTTGACCTTATAATAATTTTTTTTCTGAGAAGAATAGAAACTACAATTGCATAGAAATTACCTTGAAATGAAAAAATTATTGGTTTATTAAATTTTTTACAAACACAAAAAAGTCTTATTGAGCATATAATAAAAAATAATCTTCTATTAATAAAAGACCAAAACTTATCAATTTTGATTAATTTAATCTTTTTATCTATTTTACTATTAATCTTATTACTTGTAATTAAAAAATTATCTTTGAAGAAAGCAGATAGATAACCTGAGATTAAAAAAAAATTTTTTTCTACTCCTCCTATTTGGGGATCAGGGAAGAAATAAATGATTTGATTTTGTTTATTTTGTTTCATATAAATATTTGTGTCTTTGGTAACAATTATTATCCCATATAAAAATAATTTAAAATATTTATTTTTGTCATTAGAATCAGTCTTTGTTCAAACATTTAGAAAATTTAAAATTTTAATAATTTATGATGATGAGGATAAGTCTGATTTATTAAAGATAAAAAAATTTATTTCAAAAAAAAATATTAAAAATAAGTTTTCTATAAAAATTTTGGTAAATAAAAAAAATTTAGGAGCTGGACTTTCAAGAAATATTGGAATTAAATTTAGTAAAACTAAGTATGTTGCTTTTTTGGATAGTGATGACCTTTGGCATAAAGATAAATTAAAAATACAGTTAAAATACATGAATACAAATAAAATTCTAATATCGCATACATCCTACAATGTAATTAATAATTTAGGAAAAAAAATTTCAACTAGAATATCGAAAAAAAAATTATATTTTAAAGATATCTTAAATTCATGCGATATTGGTTTATCCACTGTAATTGTTAATTTAAAATTTTTAAAAAGAAATAAACTTAGATTTCCTGAGATAAAAACAAAAGAGGATTATGTTCTCTGGTTAAAAATTTTAAAAAAAATTTCACATGTAGATGGTATAAATATAAAACTTACTAATTATAGAAAAAGAAAAAATTCGCTATCGTCAAATACTATTTTAAGCATAATTAATGGTTTTAAAGTTTACAGAGAATATATGAAAATGGGGTACCTTGAGTCATTTTATAGATTAATAATTTTGTCAATTAATTTTTTTAAAAAAAAAATTATCTATGATTTTTAAAATCATGTTTTTAACTTTCTATTTGAAAGATACAGAAGGAAAGCCAAATTAAACCAAAATGGTATTCCATAATTAGTTCCAAAAAAACTTCCAGAAGGTAAGATTGGAAAAATAAAATAGATATGTAAAAAAAGATGGGAAATTATAAAATATTCCTTATGTATAATTAGTGATTTTAAGCAAATAAAAATTGGATAAAAAAAAATGCAAATAAAATAAATTAATCCAGTCAAGCCTACCTCAGATATAATTTCTAAATAAATCTGATGGGGGTGTGTTGATGCTCTAATATTTATTTTGGGAATATCTTTATTTTCATATTTCTTCTTTTTACTTTCTTTATGAAAATTATCTATTCCTATTCCAAATATTGGATAATTCAAAAAAATATTATAAGCAGTCAAATAATGAGGTGCGTGTTTTGAGTTATAAAACATTCCTTTAAACAAAGATAATTTATCTTTTTTTAGTAGAGCTAATTGTGGTTCATCAAAATTTATAAATTTTTTAGCTTGAGGAGTGTTTTTAACCAAATAAACAAATGAAACCATTAGCAGAAAAATTATAGGTGTTATTATAATTAATTTTCTAATTTTTATTTTTTTTAAATAGATTAAATGGATAAAGGAAAAAAATATAACCAGTGAAAATAATTTTAAAAAATTTGATCTTTCACCAATAAAAAAACTAATAATAATTATTAGGCTTGCAACTAGAAAAAAATAATAATTATTAATTTTTCTGTATATAAAAATAAAAGTAAAAAGAGTTAAAAAACAGTATATATAGCCAATAATTAGTTCATCATTTGTAAAACTTGCAATACGCCCACGATAATTAGAGCTAAAACCCATTATGTTAGATCCAAAGTAATATTCAATTAAAATATCAATAATTATTATTATTAAAATACCAATGTAGACTTTATAAATTTGAATAAGAATAGTATTTTCTTTATTTTCTTTTTCAAAAAAGATTATCAATCCTAATAACATTAGCACAAACCTAAAAAATGATAAATATTTTATAAATGAATTTTCGAAATCTATACTTTCAAAAGGAAAGATTAAAACTATGAAGCTAAAAAAAATAATTAAAATATTTTTATTTAAAATCTGAAATTTTATTAATATTTTATAATTTATTAATGCATAAATTGAAAAAATTACTGAAAAAAAATTTAATGAAGCAGGGCCTAAGATAATCAAAATTGGAAAAGAAAATAGAAGAAATTTCAAAAAAAGATCTAAGTTTCTATTAATTATAGATAGCATTATTTAAACTTAAATCTTAAAGTAAAATAAATAAAGAAACTTAAAATGAATATTATTAATGAAATTAATTTAGAAAAATCACTAATTAAATATCCTAAATAGATTATTGAAATATTTAAAATAAAAAAAAATAAAACTGTTTTTAGATGATCTTTTTTAAATTTAGTTAAAATTTTGTGGTGAAGATGTGAATTATCTGCAGAAAAAATTGATTTTTTCAATATAGCTCTATTAATGCTTACAAATAAAAAATCATATACTGGATACCATAAAGGCCATATCAAATATACAGGATGTATTTCAAAACTATTATAAAGTTCTATAGTTAAAAAACTTATAAAAAAGCCGATAAAGAGACTTCCAGTATTACCACTAAAAATTTTAAGTTTTGTTTTGGATGGCAATAAATTCATTATTAAATTTAAAATTACAGGTATAAGTAATAATTTAATTAAGTTAATAGTATTAGGTTCTTCAATTAAATAAATATAATAGCCTAAGCAAGAGATAAAAAAAGTTAGTAACAAACCATCAACTCCATCAATGTAGTTTGTGGCGTTTATTAATAATCCTGTGGCAAGAATCAAAAAAGGTAATTGAAATTTACCAACATTTAAAATTCCGATATATTCATAAGTTCCTAAATCTGTTATATTTATGCCATTAAGAATCAAGTAGGCAGAAGGCACTATTATAAATATGATTTTAACTGATGGACTTAAATTAACTCTATCATCAATAAATCCAATTAGACAAACAAAAAAACCAATCGAAATAATTAATTCAATATTATGATTAAATTCAAAAAGATTTACTATAATTAAATAAAATATATAAATGATTAGTCCACCTGTATTTAATATTTTTGAATTATGAATTTTTCTAATATTTGGCTTATCATAAAAATGTAATTTTTTTGAAATAAACACCGTCAATATAAGTAATATTGAATATAAAATTGTTAAATTTACAGGTAACATAATTTTATTTAAAAGTTTTTATTAAGCCAATGTATAATATCAAATTAATTTTAAATATATATATTTTAAAAATTATATTTTCAAATTTATTAAAAGTTAAAAAGTAAAAATGGAAAGCTTAAATTGATGTCAAACATTGTAATTTTTTTCTTAACTTTTTATATTTTGCTTATATCGGTAATTGGGTATGGCATATTATTTCAAAAATTATGCTTTCAACCAATTAAGGATATGAAAGATGAAAAAATAATTTTTATAGGTTTTTATGGTTTATTTTTTTTGACATTTATTTCCTTAATAACAAGCCTATTCTTATCCCACAATTTTATTCATAATATTTTACTACATTTAGTTGGAGTTTTGTCATTTACATTTTTAAGAATTAAAAATAAAAAAAATTATTTAAAGATTATTTTAACAATCTCTTTTTTAATAATTTCTGCTCTTTTAATCTCAAAAACGCATGATGATTTTTCATATTATCATTTTACATTTACAAAATATTTGACGGAGCAAAAAGTAATATTTGGTATGGGGAATCTAGGTCATGGTTATAAATTATTGTCCTCATTATTTTTTTTAAATTCGACATTTTATTTACCTATAATTGAATATTTTTCTTTTCATTTCACAGTATTTTATTTTCTAATTTTTTTTAACTTTTTTCTTTTCAAAGAAATTACTTCAAAAAAAATCAATGATGTTACTAAATACTTATATGTATTCGCTTTTACATTTTTTAATTTATCTTTTACAAGGTTGGCAGAATTCGGTACAGACAAGGCAGGCCAACTTTTAATAGTAATTATTATTATAAAATTGTTTCAGTATATTTGTTTTGATAATAATAAATTAAAAAATAATAACATATTATTTTTAATACCTTTATTAGCTTTTTGTATAAGTTTAAAAACTTATTTTCTACCTTATGTATTACTTGGATTAACAGTAATAATAATAAACGAAAAATTTTCAAAAAACTTAAAAAATTTATTTTATTCAAAATCTTTTTTTATTTTTTTTATATCTTTATCAATTTATTTTTTTCATCATTTTGTTTCAACTGGTTGTTTTATTTCACCTTTGAGCCTAACTTGTTTTGGTGATAATCTTTATTGGGCTGGAGATAGTAAATTATATGAAGACTTGTCTCTTTGGCTCGAGCAGTGGTCAAAAGCTGGGGCTGGACCAAACTTCAGAGTTGAAAATCCACAAGAATATATTCAAAACTTTAATTGGTTAACTAACTGGATAGATAAATATTTTGTTGGAAAATTTTGGGAGCAACTTCAATTATTATTAATTGTTTTTCTCGTAATCTTCTTAATATTCAAGAATTTTAAATTTAATAACGAAAAATTTAAAATTAACAAAAAAATTATATTTTTTTATTCTATTATTTTATTAATCTTTTTTATTTGGTTTATGAAACATCCATCATTAAGGTATGGAGGCTATGCAGTAGTTTTTTTAACTTTATCGATACCAATTGCTTTAATCTTTAAAAAAATTGAAAATAAAAAATTTATAAATGAAAAGTTAAAATATTTACTAATATTGGTAATAATCTTATTCAATTTAAAGAATTTTAATAGAATTGATAAAGAATTTAAAAGAACTGACTTATATAAATTTGATAATTTCCCCTTTTTTGCGCTTCCAGAAAAAAAGTTTATTTCAGAGAAATTTCCGTCGGGTTTAACAATTTATCGAACAACTGGTCATTGTTGGAATACACCAACACCATGTTATGGAAGTTTATCAAGTGAAATTAAAGTAAAAAAAAATAAAGGGTATTATTTTATTTATAAATAATTAAGACTTTAAAATTGAAATGTTATATTCAAAATTAATAATTATCGCGCTTAATTTTCTTGATTATTTTCAACAAAAAAAAATTATCAAATTAATTAACAGTAAATTTACAAGGCCAATAGTAGTTATTGATATAGGTGCCCATTATGGAGAAACAATTAAGTTATTTAATAAAAAATTAAGAATTAAAAAGATTTATTCATTTGAGGCAAGTCCTAAAAATTATCAGATACTTCAAGAAAATATTTCTAAATTTAGCAAAGAAAAAGTTGAGATATTTAATTTTGGTATTGGAGAAAAATTATCTAAAAATTATATTAATCAAACCCTAGAGTCGTCTTCATCAACAATAAACATGTTGAATGAAAATTCAAAATATTTACAAAAAAAATTAAAAATTTTAAATATAAAAAATAAAGATTCTTTTCATCATAAAATTCCAATTAATATGATAACTTTAGATGATTTTATAGAAAAAAAAAGAATTGATTATATTGATTTGTTGAAAATAGATACCGAGGGATATGAATTTAATGTTTTAAAAGGGCTATCAAAATATAAGCAAAAAATAAAATTAATTTATTTTGAGCATCATTACGATGATATGATTATCAAAAATTATAAATTTACAGATATACACAAATTATTAAGAGATTTTGATTTTAAAATGATAAAAAAAAGTAAAATGATATTTAGAAAGTCTTTTGAGTACGTTTACGAAAATGAAAAAAATTATTAATTATTTTTTTAATCTCAATTTATAATAAGATGAAATAACAATAACAAACATTCTCAAAGCATTTGATATTAATGAAGTCATTTTAGTTCCTTCTTCTTTTCTTTCATAATATGTTACTGGAACTTCAGTTATCTTTAAATTATTTTTATATGCACCTATTAAAAGGTCAAAATCTCCCCATAAATCTTTCATTCCCCATTTTGAGTTATCTTTTTTTATTTTAAACCAATCTTTTTTATAAAATATTTTAGTTCCACAAAGTGTATCAGTAATTTTTTTTCTAAATAACAGGCTAAATAAACTAGCAAAAAAAGTATTTCCAATAAAATTAAAAAATTTCATTGCTCCATCTTTTTGTGGATAAATCATTCTTGTGCAATTAATAAAATCTGCATTAGTATTTTTTAAGATATTAATTGAAAACTCAATATCTTTAAAACTGACTGTTAAATCTGCATCGTATATAACAATTATTTCACCACTTGAATGCTCAATGCCTTTATAAACATTTTCAGATTTACAAATTCCAGGACCCGTATATCTAATTATTTTATTGTTGATGAGTTTGTCTGATAACTTATCAATTTCATCACTGGTCTTATCAGAAGAATTATCATCACCGAACAAGTATTCATAAGTTTGATTATTTTCAATAATTTCTTTCTCAAATAATTTGATATTTTTTTGTTCATTTTTACATGGAATTATAAAAGAAACTCCCATGTTTTCATTGTCAATTAAATTTTTATTTATCTTTTTTAAAATAGTGACATTTGAAAGACAAAATATATTTAGTAAAGGTAATCTAAAAATTCTATTAATAAAATTTGTGATGATTGGAATATAAATTGGTAATGCTATTAGTTTTTCATTTCTAACAATTTCTAAATTACAACTAGAATATAAGTTGTTAAGATACGAAGATGGTAAAAAATTATTTTTTGTAGGAGAGAAATTAAAGAATAATTTTAATATCTTAAGAAGACTCATCCAAATTAAATTTTTAGACAAAACAATAATCTTTGCATCATCATTTATAATTTTTGATAAATTTAATAAATTTGAAGTAGGATTTGATTGATGCTCTATATCAGCAATTAGTATTGTATCACTTTCTGATATCTCATTTTGTTTTATTTCACTAATGTAACTAATATTTTCATTATATTTTATTTCATATTTTTCATCAATTTCATTTATAAGTATTTTGTTTGATTGAATATTCTTACAAATTATTGAATTACCAGCACAAAAAACAAAAATATTTTTTGAGTTATCTATACAATTATTAATAAAATTTGAAATTTCATTAAACAAAAATTTTTTCTTTTCAACAAATTGAAGTCTTTTTTCAAAATTTGATTTAAAAAAGTTAATACTTGAATATAGATAATAATTATTTTTTAAAATTTCAAATATATTCATAATTTATATAACTAAAAAAATTATTTTTTAAGTATTTACTTTTTGAGTATCATATATAATTGATACAATTAATAATATTATTATAAATAAATTAAAAAAATGAAACAATATATAGTTGTAACTGGGGGTGCTGGATTTATTGGAACAAATTTAATTCAAAAACTGTTAAAAAATACGACTTTTAAAATTTTAAGTATAGATAATTATTCAACTGGATCCAAAAAAAATCATATTTTAAACAAACGTGTAAAATACATTAAATCAGATACAAAAAAAATTTTTAAAATTTTAGATAATTATGAAAAAAAGATAAAAGTAATTTTTCACTTCGGTGAGTTTGCAAGAATTTATCAAAGTTTTTTAAAAATGAATGAATGTATCGCATCAAATACTATTGGCACGAATGAAGTATTTAATTTTTGTTTAAAAAATAAAATAAAATTAATTTATTCTGCTACATCAGCAAGTATTGGCAATCAAGGCAATGATAAAAATTTATCACCTTACGCTTTTACTAAAGCAAAAAATCTTGAAATGTTAGAAAATTTAAAAAAATGGTTTAATTTTAAATATGAGGTTATTTTTTTTTATAACGTATATGGTCCAAATCAAATTAAAACTGGAAGTATGGCAACTGTAATAGGTATATTTGAAGAACAGTTTAAAAAAAATAAACCTTTGACAGTAGTTAAACCAGGAACTCAATCAAGAAGATTTACACATGTTTTCGATACAGTAGAAGCATGTTTTTATGCTTATAAGAAAAATAAATGCAGGCATTATAGTATTTCTAATAAAAAAAGTTATACTATTATTCAGGTTGCAAAAATGTTTAACTCTAGAATTAAATATTTACCCGCAAGACCTGGTGAAAGATATGCTTCTGCTTTGACTAGCATGAATATGTCAAATAAAGTCTATAAACTGTATGGAAAAATTCAGCTAAAAGATTATTTGAGGAAGATAATAGATTAGATAAATCAGTATTATTTCTTAGTTTACAATCTAAATTAAATGATTATAAATCTCATGCCGGTAATTATTGCGCTAGTGTTATACCCGATCCCATTCCGAACTCGGAAGTCAAGCCTGGCTGCGCCAATGGTACTTTGTCTTAAGGCATGGAAGAGTAGGACGTTGCCGGCAATTAATTATTATGAAAATTAAAAGCTCACTTAAATCTATAAAAAAAAGAGACCTAAACTCAAAAATGGTCAAACGAAGAGGTAGAGTTTATATTATAAATAAAACTAACCCAAAATTTAAAGCAAGACAGAAATAATTTTATGGATAACGAGAGCCATAAAAATACTTGGAATAATTTTACAAAATTTGTTACATGGGGCACTGTAGCCGTGATAGCTATACTGGTCCTAATGGCACTTTTCTTGTTATAAACTCTTCTTATGAAAATCGGATCAATTTTAGAGGACCATAACAAAGAAAAAAGAATAACGATTACACCAGATATTGTAAAAAAATATATATCTTTAGGTTTTAAAATTTCATTAATAGAAAATTATGGAGCTCATCTTGGAATAAAAGACGAAGAATATGATGAACTTGGAGTTGAGATTTTAAAAGATGAAAAAGAAATTCTAAGAGATTCAGATATTATAGTTCAGTTAGATTTATTAAATAATGAAAAATGTTCATTATTAAAGGAAAATCAAACTTTAATTGGAACTTTAAACCCTTACACCAATAAACAAGAATTAGAAAATTTAGCTAAAAAAAAA
>CESM01160387.1_pt1 | contig 18558 bp, 15 predicted proteins | sample 361421 | NCBI WGS metagenome assembly CESM01 (sample SAMEA2622219, study PRJEB7988) | marine metagenome | isolation source: saline water (ENVO:00002010), including | reverse complement strand
GGTAATGCGCAGGTCGTGGGTTCGATTCCCACCGATGGCTCCATTATTCCATATAATATGCGGAATGTCCTTTAGCCCATTTATTTATATTGACACTTTCAACTTTTTTAAATATTTTATTTAATCTTTTTTCGGTCTTTTTAAAAATATCATTATATTGTTTGGTCATAGATTGAGTTTTAAGCATTAAGAAGGCATGTTTTGGTTTGTAATATTTACAATTTCGAATAAAAATATCCACTTGATCATTTTGTGCAATATCTTGATATATTATTTCAGGATTATTTGCTTGAACTCGGTATTTTTCAGGGAAATGGGCGTCACACAAGCATGGAATAATATTTTCTTTTTTTTTGGCTAAAACTAATAGTTCAGCCATAGCTACAGATGAAATTTCAACTGCAGTAATACTATTTGTTTTACATATCTCACTTAGATAACTAATGGTATTGCCTTCTGCAGATCCTAGGTACAGAATTTTGCTATTTTTTTTAAATGGCCAACTTTTCCCTCCTGCAATCAAATAGGCCGATAATTTTGAATGGTAAGGGTTCCAAATACTCCATCCATTAGATTTCCGTATTTGCAATAGACCTTTTTTTTTCCTAAGGTAATTTGGTAGGTTCATCAACTAAGGCCTTGCTTTTCAGCTTCAATAGCTTCATTGATTCCCGGATCCGAAACTCCAGTCCATGATTCAGCTCCAATTATATTCGCAGAGTCCATCCCTTCAATCCATAATTCAAGCCCCTCAAAACTACTGCGCGTACCGCCAGCTATAGTTAGTTTATATTTTGTAGATTCTGTAGTGGGCAAACCAACAGACCATATTACTTGATTTCCTGCACGCTTTCCAGGCCTAGGTTCAGCATTACTAATCTGATGTCCTGGAACTCCTGCGCGGAGTTTGAAATTAGCAGACCTTAATCTATAGTTTGTTATCTGAACTTCAATGTTGATGCCTTCCTTATCGTATTCAATATCTTCTTCAATCCATACAACGTCCATTATTGCTGCCACTACTTTGTCTAAGTTTGGCACAGGTTTTCCAACTACGCTAGATGTTTTTTCAGCGATTGCAGGTAATACTTTCTGCACTAAATCGAACTTTTCGCTGACTTTAGCTCTCTTTTTTTGCTTTTTCAAATGCCTTGCGAGAGTTTTTGCGTTATTCCTTAGACCTAGGACAATTTCCTTTTTAATTTCAGATATGTCTGCTATAGCTTCCTTAGCTTCTGAGGTAAAAGGTATGTTTGTTGACGCAACATGAATTAAGATAATTGCAGGGCCGCTTGGGGTGCCTTTTCCGCCTTTTTGGTCAAGACCATAGAGCCTCCAATTTATGCTCTGTACTGCTTTGGTTATAGCACATCCTCCGGCTTGGTAAAGGAGAGGCACTCTATTAGCAAATCTTAGCATTTGTACAGGTTGATCTTTAGGTAAATTTCCGCCGTAAACCATACCTACTTCAACTAAAAAAGGAGTTCCAGAGAAAACAGACGGAGTTCTACTAATGGGAAGGGTGTAGAAATCAGGCCTATATTCCTCCAAAACTTGCTTTAAACCCATTTTGATTAATTTTGGCCCAATAGGCACCAAAATTCCGCTAGTAGGAGTTCTAATGCTTGTACTCTTGAAAGATTCTATCAGGGCTTTTGCTTCGATGCGAGTCAGATCTTGAGGCCTTACAATGGTTGAAATTCTAGATTTTTTAAGAACATCGTTTATACTTTTTGTACCCATAGATGAGAAATCTTTACGAAGGAACTTTGCCATCTGATGTTCAGAACTGTGTTGTGCCATTCGCATTACTTGGCCGAGTTCAACACCATGTGGATGCGGTTTTACACCTTCTGTAGGTAACTTAGGTAATTTTGAAATTGCGCGATCAAAAGTGAATTTTTTTCCATCCGGATTAATGAAGACAACTTTAGCATGCGGGTTTACTATTGAAGTTGATTTGATGTATTCCAGAACCGAAGGTCTCGCTTCACGGTATCTACCTTTGATTGAGAAGGACACTTTAGTTCCGTGCTCTTTTTCAGGAGAGATGCCGTCCTCATTAGCTTCTTCTAACTCGTCTTTCCAAATAAAATCTTCTTTGCGTTCAACATTTCCACGATTGTTTCTAGTATCTAATTTCATAGTTATTTTAGTAGCTAAATGATCTTTAGATATTCTAGTACAAATAACAGCAGAACGCCCAGTAGTGAGTTGACCATACATTATTGCAGCAGAAATTCCAATACCTTGCTGTCCCCTAGACTGTTTTCCACTTCCAAATCTAGAACCATAAAGAAGCCTTCCGAAAACGTTAGGTACATTTTCTTCTATAATTCCAGGACCATTATCCTCGATTGAAATACTTAATTCATCTTTACCCAAGTTCCCAATTTTGATAATTAAATCAGGAAGAATTCCAGCTTGTTCACAGGCATCTAAACTATTGTCTACACCTTCTTTAACTGCAGTAATCAAAGAGTGCGTAGGATTATCAAATCCCAAAATATGTCTATTTTGTTCAAAAAATTCAGAGACAGGTATGTCTCTTTGTTCTTTTGCCATTTGGTGGGCTTTAGTTTTTTTATTTTTCCTATTTTTTACACTTTTAGGTTTAACTTTCTTTTCTATAATTTCATTTGGGTTAAGATTTGTTTCCCTTTTCTTTTCAGTTTTCTTCTCTTCTTTAATCTCAACGTCCTGTTTTTTTTCAGGCTTTTTTTCTTCAGTTTCAAAATTAAAGGTCATCTGACCCATTAATGACCTATAAAGACCAATAATTAAATTAGATGCCTGATTAGCAATAGTTGATTTTGCATCTTCTAGATTTAGGCAATTGATTTCTTACAGTAATCTTGTTCCAATGTGCACAGCCAACAATACTGTCGTTATATCTAATTGCAATAAATCCAGGCTCTATTTTGTTAGAGCTAGAATGCACTTGCAGGTCCTTTCCTTTACAGTAATTTATTAAATCTTTTTCACCTATGTCTAAAATATTTTTAGATATATTTGCGCTAAATAATTGGAGAAAATTTGTAGTAGGTTTTGGGGTTTTGTCAAATCTAAAAATACACAATCCAGAGCTTTCTGGTATAAATCTTAATTCAAGTAATTCTTTGATTAAGTAAATTTTGTTCTTGCTTCCTTCATACAATTGATAATTTTCAAATATCTCTTTAGAAATGCTAAATCTTTCGACACAGTATTCAATTAGCATTTTCTTTTTCTCTTTTTTTAGTAAAACTAACACTTTTCAATCCTCGCTATGAAAAAACCGTCTGTGTCATTGTGATGTGGCCACACTCTTCTACATTTTTCTATTTCACTATCAAACTTTTCATCTTTCCAATGCTTAATTCCCTTTCCCATTTTTAGATTTTTTATATTTATATTCTTTAATTTTACAGAATGTTCTTCTAACATTGAATTTACAACATGTTCATTTTCCTCTGGCGCAAAAGTACAGGTTGAATAGATAATTTGGTCGCCTTTTTCAGCCATTTCGCAGGCTCTGTTGAGTATTCCTTTTTGTATTTTTGAAAATCTTTCATAATCTTTTTCTTTAAGATTTCTTTTGATTGTATTTTTTTTACGAATTGTTCCTTCAGAACTACAGGGTGCATCAACGAGATAAATGTCAGCTTTGGTATTCGGAAACGATCTAAAGTCTCTTAGGGTGACAGTTGTATTAACTATTCCTAATCGGTCTAAATTACCTCTCAATGCCTTTAACCGTGAATGTTTGTTATCATTTGCTATAATTTCTCCTTTATTTTTCATCATTTCAGCAAGTTGTGTAGTTTTTGATCCTGGTGCAGCACAACAATCTATTATCCTTTTAGATTCATTTACGTCAGCGATTGATAAAGCAGGCATCATTGACGTTAGTTCTTGTATATATATTTGGCCAGAAAAATGCTCTATACTGCTTCCTAAATTATCTAACTTTGTTGTGAATCCATTTCTGTACCAATCTGTAGAAGAAATAGAATTATCATATTTTCTTAGACTTTCTAAAATTTTTTCAGTATCTCCTTTCAAAGAATTTATCCTAAATGATTGTTTCAGAGGTTGATTTATGCTTCTAGAAAATTCGTCTTTATTATCAACTATTCTGGTATAACGTTTAGCAATTCTCGTTTGCAAAGTAATTTGCTTTTGTTTATTCATGCCCTTAAAATATGAGCCTTTGGATTTTTTACACTAGCCATTACATTTCTTGTGTCAATAACTAGTTTGGCATATTTCCCTACCTTTTCATAATCTACATTTGAATGGTCTGTAGTGATTAAAACTGCATCCGCTTTAGCTAAATTGTCTTTACTTAAATCAGCATATTCGATTTTCTTTGCATTTTTAATGTAAGGATCATGATAGCATATATTTGCGCCTTTAAATTTAAGTAATTCGATTATTTTTAATGCTGGCGATTCTCTCATATCATCTATATCTTTTTTGTAAGCTAGTCCCAATACCAACAAGTTACTATTCCGTATACTTTTAGAATGGTCGTTCAAAGCTTTTCCAACCCTATGGGCAACATTTTCAGTCATTTTACGATTTATTTCGCCAGCTAGTTCTATAAACTTTGCTTCTGTGTTGTATTCTTTTGCCTTCCAAGAAAGATAAAAAGGATCTATTGGGATACAATGTCCTCCCATTCCCGGGCCCGGATAAAATGGCATAAATCCAAATGGTTTACTATCTGCAGCATCAATAACCTCCCAGATATTAATATTCATTCTTTCAAAAATTAATTTTAGCTCGTTTACCATAGCTATGTTCACGGCACGAAATATATTTTCCATTAATTTCGTAGCTTCCGCAGTTTCAGGCGAGCTAACTTTAATGGTTTTATCTATTATTTGTGAATATAGGGCGTTTGCCACATTAAGACATTTTGGCGTTAATCCTCCAATTACTTTTGGAATTCTAGAAACTGAAAAATCTTTATTCCCCGGATCTTCACGTTCGGGAGAATATGCTAAAAAGAAATCTTTGCCTGCAACTAAACCAGATGCTTCTAGAATGGGTTTAATAATTTCCTTTGTTGTTCCAGGATAAGTAGTAGATTCTAAAATTATTAGCTGTCCTTTTTTAAGATTTTGAGAAATAGTAGTAGTTGCTTTTTCAACGAATGACATGTCTGGTTGCTCGTAGATATCTAATGGCGTTGGAACGCACATTAAAATACAGTCAACAGTTTTCAGTTCATTAAATTCAAAGGTCGCCCTACTTCCATTCTCAATGAAACCTTTCATCTTTTTTGTAGATATATGTTTCATTATTTGTTTGCCCGAGTTAATGTCACTTACCTTATTTTCATCAGTATCGAAGCCCAACACCTCAAATCCTTTTTGAGCAAATTCAATTCCTAAAGGAATTCCTACATATCCCATTCCAATTATTCCAATTATAGCCTTTCTATCAGTTATTTTTTTAGTAAGAACGTTTTCCTTCATATTTTTTTAATCCATCCATAGTCTTCGTTTGTATTTCCAAATTGTATGTCTGTTAAAAGATCATATAATTTACTAGTTATTTTACCCACTTCATCATTCGAAAAATTGTATTTCTTATCTTTGTATCTTATTGATCCAATTGGTGAGATAATTGCAGCAGTACCTGCACAGAAGATTTCATCCGCTTTCATAACTTCATCAATACTAATTCTTCTTTCTTCTACCTCCATATCTAGTTCGTTTTTGGCTAAAAATAGAACTGAATCTCTTGTTATTCCAGGTAATATAGAACCAGTTAGGTTTGGTGTGACTAATTTATTTCCAAATATTGCAAAAAAGTTTGCAGCTCCAACTTCTTCAATATATCTTTCTTCTGCAGCATCTAGGTAAATTACTTCAGCATATCCTTGTTTCTTTGCAACTCCACTTGGAAGCATTCCAGGAACGTAGTTTCCTACAGCCTTCACACCTCCAGTTCCTTTCAAAGGTGCACGATGGTAATCTTTGGTTACTATAAGCTTAATCGGAGTTAATCCTCCCTTGAAATAAGGTCCAACTGGGGAACAGTATACCATGAATGTGTAATCCGAAGAAGGAGCAACTCCAAGGCCTTCTCCAGAACCAAAGATAATTGGTCTTACGTAGAGTGCACCCTTTTCCGTACTAGGAATATAATCAATGTTGTCTCTTACGACATTTGTAACTCCGTCTAAGAATACGCTTTCAGAGATTTCGGGCATTGACAATCTTAAACATCCATTTGCGGCTCTTTTGGCATTTTCTTCTGGACGAAACATAATAATTTCATCTTTCTTGGTTCGGTAAGCTTTCATGCCCTCAAATAGACCTTGACCATAATTTAGAATTGTAGCTGCGGGTGAAATTTTAACGTCATTAAAAGGAATTAACTGTCCTTTTTTCCAATCTTCGCCAAGCTTACATTTTGAAACATACATTGATTTTGTCTTGGTAAACGAAAACGTCAAATTATCATAATCAATTTCATCTGGTTTCATTTGTGGTCTTCCATAAACTTTTGTAATTTTTTTTCTAGTGTTGGCATCTCTTCTAGCTCTATAAAAGAAATACATACGCGTAGCCCTTCGTGTCTAACAGAACCGGTTGATTTTAGAGTTATAGTAGATATTCCATATCTTAGCAATTCTAGCATAAGATCATTTCCTTCATATCCAGGGTATGACATTGTTAGGTAGAAACCATTTCCAACGGTTTCATCCATGTCTTTTTTGTAAACTTGTTCAAATCCGTATTTTAAGAATATTTCCTTTACTTTTTCAGCTCTTCTTCCGTATTCACTCGTGATTTCTATGAAATTAAATTCTCCACTTGTTGCAGCTTCTAGCATTTTAGCTAGTCCATATTGAGCAGTATGGCTTGTTCCTGAAGTAGTGACATACAATCCGCCTAAGGAGAATGCATGTCCAAATTGTTCTCTGTCGCAAAATTCTTTTAAGTTGCTATATTTTTTTTCATTGATGTGTGGTGATATTATTGCAATAGCGCATCTTGGTCCAGGAAATGAAAATGCTTTAGATGCAGATACCAACGTAATCCAATTCTTACCGTATCTTCCAATTGTTGGAATAAATGGCTTAGAAAATGGGACTGAGTAATCTTTTCTAAAATCCATTCCGATATAAGCTAAATCTTCAATTGCGAGAATTTCGTTAGTATCGCAAATATCTGCAATTTCTTTTAGCTCAAAATCATTAAGGCATGACCAGCTAGGATTATTAGGCGATGACCACAATATTCCACCAATTTGCCCATCTGCAACATGCTTTTTTATCTCATTAATTAGTTTTTCGCCTCTATAGTCGTATAAATCAATTCCAATAGACTTAAGTCCTAAAAATTTAGCTTGATATCTTGTCACAGGGAATGTAGGATCCAAGTAAAGAATGGTTTTTTTGCCCTTTATCATATTTCCCGCTAGCGCTTGAGAAATATATCCCCCTTGTAGTGAACCGCATGTAGGGATTATATGCTTATTTTCTAAGTCCAAATCTAAGAAAGCCTTTGCAAATTCACATCCTGCCTTTTTCAACTCAGGGATTCCATCGAATGGAGGATAAAATCCTTGTAATCCTTTATCAATTGCTTCTTTTTCGGCTTTTTTAGCAATATCAGAAGTAGGAATATTGGGGATTCCCATTTCCATCCTAACAAATTCTATGTTGTGTTTTTTGTCAATTATAGTAGCTAGTCTATTTGTTTCTCTAATAGACAAGTTTCTTGAATTAAATCCAGTTTCATTAAATATTTCATCTAAATGTTGCTTTTTTAAAGGAATATTTTCAGCCAACTTTGTTCACCTATTTTCCATTTAAGCCAAGCCTTTGAAAAAGCTTTACATAATTTTATAAATGAGTTATTAATTATTATAAACGATTAATATGATGCCTGTGGAATTAAATGGAACTTTGATTAAAGAGTTGAGAGGGAGAACTTGTAGAATTTTGTCAGACGAAGGGTGGACTCAATCTAATTTAGGTAATGCCTTAGGAGTTAGTCAGGTAATGGCCGGTAACTATCTACATACTTTACCTAAAAAATACAGCGAACCAATAGAAAGTAATTTGCAAGAAGCCTCTATATCATTAGCAGATATTTTAAAATCACAAGAAGTATCTAAATGGTCGCTTAATATTAATGTAGATGAACAAGTAATTAGTATTAACTTTCCTTTACAAGATGATAAAGAACAAATCCTTAGCCAATTAACGGCCGTGCGCAGGCGTTTAGAATCAGCTTTACCTCTACTTTCTCCTCAGGTGCGTGTAAACATAGCAATAGCCTCTAATGGGGCAGTAAGTAAATCAGATATTGCTGCATTCCCCGGTCGTTTAACGCCAATTGGAAACAAGGCCCGCCCTATTTCATCTCCAAAATTTGGAGGTTCTTCTCACTTATCTGATTTGTTGCTAGAATTAAGGAAACTGGATTCTAAAATATCTACAATAATAAATCTTAGATGGGACCCTATGATATCAGATTTACTTGAGAAACTAGATTTAAAATTCGCTAAATTAAAAAGAAATAACGATGATTTAGTAATTACTAAGAACGTTTTAAAATCAAATGCTATGATAGACGAAGGTGGATACGGTTTTGAGCCATCATTGTACATATTTAGCTCAGACTCTGATATAGTTTGCCAGATTGTGGAAAATATAGCTTCTTCAATGAGGGCGATGGCATGATTTCTTTGAGTTTCGCTTTCTTTTTATTAGTGGTGTCATTAATATTTTTCGCATGGTTGGGATACAAAGAATCATTAATTACAAAATTAGACAAAGACACCTTTCTTTCAGCTCGTAATAGTCAAAACTGGCTAATGATTGGATTAAGTTTATTTGCATCAGGAATGGGAATATGGATATTATTTGGCCCTTCTGAAGTCGGATATTATGGAGGTTTTTATGATGTATTTGGCTATGCAATTTCATCAGCCACTCCATTTCTCATATTAGCTTATCTCGGCCCAACAATTAGAAATTTAGTTCCAGATGGCGTAACTCTTGCGGATTTTGTTCGTGAAAAAATGGGTCGTCCAATGCAACTTTATGTAGGTGTCATTTCTGTTTTATACATGTTTACTTTTATGTTTGCAGAGTATATTGCAATAGGACGTGCTTTTGAATTTTTGTCAGGTTTTGACTCTTTAATAACAATTATTCTCGTTGCAATTGTAACAACCTTTTACACTACACTAGGAGGTCTGCCAGTTTCGATTAAGACTGATCGCATTCAATCTTTTTTTATTATTTGGCTGATATGCTGTATTTTAATTTTTATTTTTAGTGAAGGTTTAGGAAATACTTTAGATGATGCCAAAGCGCATACTCCAGAGGATATTGAATGGGATTGGTATCATGGTAGTATATCAGATTATTCAACATTTGAAGCAGGATTGGCCTTAGTTTTAGCAATAACTGCAGCGGAGATGTTTTCTCAAGGTAACTGGCAACGCACATGGGCTTCAGAAAATAACGAAGCTTTACAAAAGGGAGCGTTGTTAGCTTCAGTATTATGTTTTATTGCAGTATTATTGCTTGGTTTTTTGGGTACAGTTGCAGCCGGTAGAGGAGCTTTAGTTGATCCTTCGATAGCTTTTTTTGAATTAATTAAAGGTTACAATGATTTAGTTTTAGCAATGTTTTTAATCCTTGGAGTCGCGTTAGTTTGTTCTAGCATTGACACGCTTCAAAATGCGGTAGTGGCAGTAGTATCTAGAGATTTAACAGATTCTAGATTAACACTCTCACAAGCTAGGTATTCTGTAGTGGCTACAGCCCCAATTGCTATTATGTTAGCTTGGTACTATGCCGATGATGCTCTAAGTGTTTTTAGATTATTCTTAGTTGCAGATTTATTTGCAGCAGCTACAGTTTTGCCAATTTTTTTGTCATTATCAGATAGGGTGACTGCCAATGGAGGATTGTTTGGGGCAATATCTGGTCTAATTTCAGTAGTAATTTATGGATTTTACACTTCAGATTTACAGACTGGAATTGATTATTTAACAAATCCAGTTAATGATGCCGGTTTAGCTAATTTGCATGTCTTTTTATCTGCATTAGTAGGCTCAGCCTTGGTAACTATTTTGGTTTCAGAAATAGAAAATGTTCAGTCATGAGTTAAAATAAAATTACCTTGAACTAGTAGCAAATTGCCGCTATGACACTGGATTGAAACCTTTTCAGAGTCTCCAATCTCATTATGAATACCTCTTCCTCCCATTTTGAGTTTTTCGTGTTCAAGTTTCCATCTTGCACCTTCTATACTTACTCTAGCTTCAGGAATAGCAATTAGAGAAAACAAAGTACCTTTTTTTCCGCTAATTAATTCTAAACCAGATATGGCTTTTACGGTGAAGTTATCATCAATAAGTTCAATTCGAGAGTCAAAAGCTAGACCTAATGCAGCAATTGTGTGATCCACTCTTCCTCCTGACCAACCTACAATTTGAATTTTCTTTGAGCCTCTTTCAATAGCATATTCTACAGCCTTCTCTAAATCGGTTTTTTGAATATCCTTGTTTAATATTAACCAATCTTCTAACTTTGTAGCCGTTTTATCAGAAATAGAATCTAGGTCACCTATTACTTTATCAGGTAATATTTCATACTCAAGAAGCCTATCAGCCCCTCCGTCAGCAGCAACAATTAACTTATTTTTAGATAATTCAATTATACTTTTACTCAGCGGCCTATTTCCTACGATTAGTGCATCCATAATTTATTTAATTAATTTTTTCTTATTCTTATTTATTTGTCTTAGATATCCTTTTCCAAAAAATGTAAAGAGTTTACTTCTTATTGTATTTTTGGCGATTTTCTTTGAATCATTTCTGTATGTAATTTTTTCATAAATATCCATAAAATTACCATTAGCATGGTACTTTTTCCTTAATTGGTCGTATTTATTTTTATCAAAGTGTTCCCAAAATTGGTCATAATCAAAATAGCACGTTGAAAAAAATCCTTTAAACACGCCATTAGCAAAAGAAAATTTTTCGAAGGTTTGATTTATGATTTTTGAATCAATATTACTATTTTTAATGCCATAAATTCCTACGTCTATAATCATATTATCTTCACAAATATCTTTTCTCCTTGTGCTGAATGTCTTATCAGGATGGTAATTGTCTTTGCTTGGACAAATCCAGAGAGGATACGTTCCAGTCATTTCGTCAACTAATTCCAAAGCTTTCTTCAAATTAGATAGAGGTACGCCGATGTCTGTAGTTAGGACGTGTTCGTCTCTCGCATAATCTCCTACAATTTGATTAGCAGCTAAGAAATATTTGCCAACATTTAGCCCGTCTCCTTGAATCATTTTTCTAGGAATTAAAGAATAAACTAGTCCTGCGTAGAGGTAATCTCTTAATTTATATGGAGTGTAAAGATAATGGCCCCAAAAAGCAGAATAGCTATATCTTTCTAAATAATCTACGAGCCTCAAATAATTAAATTCTTTTTTATTTGCTATCTGGGCATAAATGCACATGTGCCTTTGTTTTAGAATACTTTTATCTTTTATGATTAATATTTCTTCTTTTTTAACCTCTTTAACAAAATTAGCACATACAATAGTGAAATCATTTTTATTATTCACAAAAGCTTCAATGAAATCACTTTTTTGTTCCTTTATTCTTATTGAAAAGTCAGAATAGAATTCATTGAAAGAGTTATAGTGTAGATAATTTATTTTCACATAATTTTCGCAATCTATTAGCTTCATTTTGACTCTTGTGATAATCCCCATAGTACCATATGTTCCTCCGATACCATAATACAAGTCCGAATGATTTTTTTTTGAAACATTTCTAACAAGGTCTCCATTACCGAGCACAACATCGAAATCTATAACATTATTATTGAAAAATCCATGGACATAGGAGTTAGAGCCTAAAGCTAATCCACCTAAGCATCCTCCTACTGTAAAATTATCTCCCTCAGGCAATGAAGGTACCATTTTCTTTTTAGGTATAGTTTTCCTATTTATCTGTCCTACACTTACTGAAGCTTCACAATCAATGTAATCTTTTTCAATAGATAATATAGAATCAAGTTGTGCAGTATCAATTTTCGTTTGCTTAATTTTGAATCGTAAATCACGATGATTATGTCCCTTTCTACTAGTTGTAATTAGATTCTTGTTTTTTTCAATAATCTTACAAATTTTTTCTACTTTCTTGTGATAGTTCCTGTATCTCATACTTACATCAAATTGACTTTTCCTGTAATGAAAGGATTTTTTTTCTTTTCATCTCCAAGTATAGTCTTAGGTCCATGTCCGGGATAAATTGTTGTATTATCAGGTAACGGCAAAATCTTTTGTTTTATACTTTCCATAAGCTCATTAGGATTTCCTCCGGGTAAATCAGTTCTACCTACTGATCCCTTGAAAACAACATCCCCTCCAATTAATGCACCTTTAGTATAAAAGCACAATGAATCAGGGCTGTGGCCTGGACAATGTAAAATATCGAACGTAGTATTTCCAATTGTTACGCTATCGCCTTCATTAAGAAATCCGCCATGTTTTATTTTTGAGATTTTGTAGCCAAATGATGCAGCAATAGGTCCCACATTACCGAGCATAGTAACTCCTAGAGGTGAAATTTCTAATTTTAGCTGTAGTTTTTCCATAGCTTCATTGCTTCCAGCAATGTGATCAATATGACAGTGTGTTGCAATAAGGCGAGTAATGTTCATTCCTTCTAAATTAGCTAAATTGATAATTTTTTCTATTTCATCACCAGGATCAAAGAATATAGTTTCTCTTGATTCTTCATCCATTACTAGTGTAGCATTCATATCTAGAGGGCCTACAGGAATTTGCAAGATTTTCAATGGCATAACTAAAAGACCTTTTCACCTTCAGGCGCAATTAGTGTGCTTTCAACATCTTTTTTTAGCGAAATTTTAGGACCTATTATAGAATTACTTATTGTAGCTCCGTAAATCTTGCTGTCAGAAAGTATAACTGAATTGGAAATCATAGATTTTTCTATAAATGTATCAGGGCCAATTATCACATTTGGACCTATAATGGAATCTACGATTTCGCTAGTTTCATGAATTTGAACATTATCTTTTATATTATTATTTTCTTCATCATTATTTGCTTTCAATAATTTGAAGTTTGCTTCTAAATAAGATTCTGGAGTTCCAGCATCTATGAAATGACCTTCAAATGGCATTCCAAATAGTCCATTACCTACTATTTTAGGATAAATGTCTCTTTCTATTGAAATTTTCTTATTTTCAGGAATCATATTAATTATTTCAGGCTCAAGGAGATAAGTTCCAGCATTTATCAAGTTTGATAATTCTTCGCCTTTAGGTGGTTTTTCTTGAAATTCCAGTATTTCACCATTTACTAATTTTACCACTCCAAATCTGTTAGGATTATCTACTTCCCATAAAGCTAATGTGCCTTTTGCTTTTTTTGAATAGTGATATTCAATCATTTCCTCTAAATCTAAAGAAGTTACGACATCTCCGTTGAAAACTGCAGTAGTTCCAGTTATATATTTTTCACAATTTTTCATAGCTCCTCCAGTTCCGAGAGGTTCATTTTCAGGAACAATTATCACTTTTCTTCCTACGTTAGTTTGCTTGAAATATTCAAGCATTTGTTCTATACCATAATTAACAGCTAAAATTACAGTATCTATTCTCTCTGGCAGATTCAGTATCATTCTCTCAACCATCGGAATGTTTCCCAGAGGTAGGAGGGGTTTTGGTATGGTTTTAGTTAAGGGTCTCAATCTTGTTCCTAAACCACCAACTAAGATTATAGCTTCCATTATTATTTATTCATCTAAGAAGTGATGTATTAATGTTATGCAGGCTGAAGTTAATAGACTGATTTCTCCGATTTTAACTTTGTCAAATGATTTGAGTATCTCCATTTCACCATCATTAGGATCTCTGTCATCGCCTAGTATAAATGTTTCATAATTAGATTTTACTTCCTTATTGCCATTTTCACTCAGTAAAGCTGGTTTTGGTAATTTTTTAACTAGCTCTTCAAAACGTTCTCTTTGCATAGTAACACCCGGACTTGTTTCCAGAGGGCCTGTCTCCTCACTCAGTTTAATTAAACCATTGCGTATCAATGCAGCAGTTGATCTTTCATCGGGATTAAGGTATTTTATTTTCTTACCAGAAAAGTGAACGGTAATGTCAGGTTTAGGTTTTCCTCTTAACGAGAGCCATACGTCAGTATCTCTTCTGATCCCGTGTGATTTCCATAATGAAGCTGTTATTGATCTAACTAAAACATCTAATCTTCCAGCACCCCCACAAATATCATCTAATTTCCAATCAGCTACAGTATGTGCTCTGTGACCAATAACAAGGAAATTTCGTTTTGCCATCATTTCTTCTTTGTAGGCTTCTTTTCTATCATTTCAGCTTCTTGTATTTCGTCATCGAAACTCCATTCTTCGGGCTTCATTGTTTCGCTATCTTCAGCCCCCTTTAAGCTAAATCTAGCCATTAATATTGCACAGCCAACAAATACAGCTATACCCGGATAAATTGAGGGTTCGTTTATGATTCCAAGATAAATCCCGGAAACTGCCAATGCTGCAAGACCTATGCCCATAATAGCTTCTCCAGCGATTAATCCAGAAGCAAAGAGAATACCTGGTCCGTGCCTCTTTTCTTTTACAACATCAAGTTTTGTTCTATTTCCACTTTTAAGCAAATTAGGATTAGTTTTTTTTAATGAATCATCAAATCTATTATCAACATACATTTTGATTAATCCTCCTATGAAGATTGGAATTGTCATTTTAAGACTTAGATACATACCTACAGCTACAGCCATTATTGAGATATCTAATTTTCCATTTTCTTTAATCCAGTATTGGGTTGCAGCTACTAGTAAACTTCCAGCAAATAGGAATGCAGGTATTGATCCTTCAAGAAATCCGCCAATTATAAAAATAAAATACGAGCAAACAAGTAAGTTAATATAATTCTCAGTGTGCCTTAATGCTATTAGACAAAAGGCAATGCCTGCACCCATGAATACCATAGCCCAGTCCATACCGCCTTCTAAAATTCCAGTAGTTATACTCGACATTAAAAATGCTTGAGGTGCAGCAAGTTCACCGTTTAAAATTTGTTCGGAAAGAAGATTTAGGACCAATGGTATTGCTAATGCGCCTGCCGTAATTCCCACAATCTGTCCTATTTGTTGTCTCCAAGGAGTAGCTCCTAAAATATAGCCCGTTTTCAAGTCTTGCAAATTATCTCCTGATATTGCGCCAGCACAAGCTACAAACGCTGCAACACCGATGACTGCAACTTGTAAATCAGCAGTATTTTCTCCATTGTAAACAAAGCTATTGAGGAGAGTAAATGTAGTTGCAGTTAATATTACGACGATAATTGTTACTCCAGAAAGGGGGTTGTTACTACTACCTACGACACCAGCCATGTACCCGGCAACTGCAGAAAATAGAAAGCCAGCTGTAAAAATAATGATAAGAGAAAGAATGGCAGGCAGCAATAGCCCCGAAATTAACCATACCATGAAGAACATTGGAATTGCCATAGCAAGGCTAGTAATTGCAACAGATTTTGCAGGTAAATCTTTGTCAGTTCTAACCATTTTTTTTTCAGTTACGGTTTTCTTCGTAGCTTCGAACATTTCGGTTATTCCTTTGAAGAGGGCTTCACGCATTACTACTAATGTGTACAAACCTCCAACAAGCATTGTGCCAACTCCAGCCATTCGCCTGCGCTCATTCATATGTGAGGCGTAGTCTCCATAATTTGCAACATTTCCATTAGCAGCTTCGCTTGAAATATAGCTGATGAATAAATCAGTAGGATTTAGTATGGAACTTGCCACAGGCATTATGAAAATTGCACCTAGCAACCCTCCGAAAAATACAAAACTTGCGATTCCAGGTCCAACGATGTATCCTACCCCAAGAAGCGCTGGCGATAATTCAGCCCCAAGGTAGAATGTTGTTTTAGATTTTGCATAAGCAACGGACTGGTCTAATTTTCCGGTTAGAGTGTAAAATCCATCCCATCCGTGTTCCCATAATCCAAAACTAACTTGTTTTCCATTCGCTATCACAGATGAGCAAAGCTTGTACAACGCTCCGAAAGCAATTCCAATGAAAATGGGCATGACCTGAGTTCCACCTTTCTCACCTGCAACTAAGACTTCAGCACATGCAACACCCTCAGGATACGGCAATTTCTCCTTAACTACGAATATCCTTCGAAGACTGATAGAAAATAAAACCCCAATTGTTCCACCTACAAGAGCGATAATAGCAGTTTTGAGATATGGAAATTCAGCCCATCCAATTTCACCATTACTTTGACTATTCATTATTATTAATGCAGGTAAAGTAAAAATTACGCCAGCAGCTAAAGATTCACCTGATGAAACTGCGGTTTGAACCCAGTTATTCTCTAAGATGTTCGTGCCTTTAGAAATATTAGCCTTTTCTAAGCTCCTAAGTACTGCCATAGAGATAACTGCAGCAGGTATTGAAGCACTAACAGTCATGCCAACGTAAAGCCCCAGATAGACATTTGCTGCAGTTAGTAGAAAACCTAAAAGTATCGCTAAAATGATTCCTTTAGTTGTTATTTCAGGTAGAATCTTTTTGGCTGAAATGTATGGCTTATGATCTGCATTTGAAGGCATAACGACATTCCAACTTTGGCAGTAACATTAATGCTTATGCCCCTCCGTACTTTTTAACCACCTACTCTTTAACTAATACGTGAGCGAAGGCATAACTCTAAAATTCTTTCAAGAGTCAGGTTTCACTAGGCAAACTTGTTCAAAGTGTAAATGCAATTTCTGGTCTTTAATTGAAAGCGAGCTTTGCGGTGATGCACCCTGCGTAGAATATTCGTTCATTGGGAATCCTTTATTTCCCAAACCAATGAATTTAGATGAAGCCAGAGAAGCTTTTCTAAGGTTCTTTGAGGATAATAAACACACGAGGGTTGATAGGGCTTCAGTAGTTGCACGTTGGAGAAATGACATTTATCTTTCAATTGCTTCAATCGCAGTATTTCAACCTCATGTTACAAGCGGCTCTTCAAATCCACCAGCTAACCCTCTGACCATTTCACAACCTTGCATTCGTTTAAATGATTTAGAATCAGTAGGTAGAAGTGGGAGACATTTGACTACATTTGAAATGATGGCTCACCATGCTTTTAATGATGATGAGAAGATATACTATTGGCAAAATGATACTGTCAGATACTGTCATGAATTTTATACCGAACTAGGTCTTGATGGTTCTAAAATAACTTACAAAGAAAATCCATGGGTTGGAGGAGGAAATGGAGGTGAAGCACTTGAAGTTTTAGCTGGCGGTCTTGAATTAGCAACATTAGTTTTTATGGATCTCGAAGAAGATCCAGAGGGAGACATAGAGCTTAAGGGTATAAAATTCAAGAGAATGCCTAGATCAATTGTAGACACAGGTTATGGTTTAGAGCGATTAGTGTGGGCCTCTCAGGGCACTTCAACTATTTATGAATCAGTTTTTCCAGATGCAGTTTCATTTTTAACAAAAGAAGCTAATCTAGTTGAAAAATTAGAATCATCTGGAGCGTTAATCTCTGAAAATGCTAAATTATGTGGATTATTATCTGTAGATTATGGGTCTGATTTGACAAAATTACGAAATATGGTGCTAGATAGACTAAATTCTCAAGGATATGATTTATCTCTGGCAGAACTTATTTCAACAATAGAGCCTCTAGAAAAATTATTTGCGATTGTAGATCATTCCAGAGCTTTAGCATTTATGTTCGGAGACGGTATTGTTCCAAGTAATGTTAAAGCCGGATATTTGGCCAGGATGGTTTTGAGGAGAACCGTGTTACTATCTAAAGATATTAATGTTCCTAATATTTTGCCTAAAATGGTAAAACACCATATTGACAATTTTTCAGATACTTATCCAGAATTAAAGCACAATGAATCGCATATACTTGATATGGTTAATTTGGAAATTGAACGTTTTACACAAACATTAGAAAGAGGGCGTAGGGCAGTCAAAAGAGCAATAGATTCAGGTGGTATTGGTAAAGAGAAATTACTTGAGTTGTATGATTCACAAGGCCTTCCTCCTTCGGTAGTTAGCGAATTTTCTGAAGAGCAAGGTCACTCCATTGAAGTTCCCGATGGTTTTTTGGCAATGGTGGCAGATAGACATGAAGGTGCTTCCAAGGATAAAAAAGAAGCTCAGAGGATTATACCCGTAGCACCTACAAAGCTATCTTTTTATCAGGACATGAAAAAGCGTAAGTTTACTGCAAAAGTCATTTACAGTGAGAACACAAAGGTTGCATTTGATATGACTCTATTTTATCCTGAAGGTGGAGGTCAATTAGCGGATGTAGGTTCTATTCAATGGAATGGGGAAAAGAGTAAAGTCATTGATGTTCAAAAGATAGGGGATGTAGTATTGCATCAGCTTGAAGGTCCAGTCCCTTCAGAAGGCACAGAAATCGTAGGATTAATCAATGATGATAGGCGCTCAAGCTTAAGCCGGCAC
>CESM01058950.1_pt1 | contig 18622 bp, 18 predicted proteins | sample 361421 | NCBI WGS metagenome assembly CESM01 (sample SAMEA2622219, study PRJEB7988) | marine metagenome | isolation source: saline water (ENVO:00002010), including | reverse complement strand
TGGGATTTCTACTTTTTAGGAGATTCTAATTCATTAGATTTAAACATAGGTGCATCTGGTAGTGCAGATAATGTTGATATGCTTTGGAACATTCAAGGTGATACAAACATTTTTGATATAGATATTGGTGCAAACTTTGCCGCAGACAACCTTAATATGGATTTGACGATACTAGGTGACAGGAACGACTTTAGGAATGCTGTTTCAAACTCAAAAGCATGGAGTGGTACTCCTGGTTCTGATTGGAATAACACATCTGCTTTTTCACAAAGTGGTGTTAAAGTAGACTCCGGTTCCGCAACTTGGGAAATGAATATCACGGGTGATGATAATGCTATCACATCTAACCAAACAGGTAATGCTAACCACTACTTAAAATTTGTTTTAGTAGGGTCAGACGGTGATTTTCAATTCTTACAAAGTAATGCGGCTACTTGTAGTCCTGCATGTCCTGGTAAAATAGACGTTGATTTAGACAGTGAAAATGCTTCAGTTTCAATTAGACAAACTGACTAAAGTTTGTTTATATGCATTTTTGTTGTTTAGTGCAACATACAGTATTTCCGCCGGTGCCAATGAGAGCATCGGCGGGATATTAGAGCAAGTGGGCTCGCCTGGCAGTATTAGTAGAACGTCTGGTGAAAGATTGATTGCAGAACTAGACACAGACATACAAAGCAATGATGAAGTTGAAACGATAAATGGTCGTTTAAAATTAAAATTCATAGATGATACACAAGTTAGTTTAACTGAACACACATATATGGTTATTAATGAGTATGTGTACGATCCTGATCCAAGTAAGAGTAGGATGGCATTAGATTTTGTGCAAGGAACAGCACGTTTTGCCACAGGCGGATTGGGATTAGTACCTAAAGAAAATATAGTTGTACAAACTCCTACAGCCACAATAGGTATTAGGGGTACTGACTTTACAACAACAGTTGACGAGTTAGGAAGAAGTCTAGTAATATTATTACCAGACTCAGGTTGTACAGATACAGTAAAATTAGAAGAAGGGTGCAGACCGTCAGGTAGTATAACAATAACAAATGACGGTGGTGTGCAAGTATTAACAGAAGCCTTTCAGGCTGTTATGGTTAGTACATTAGAACAGGCTCCAACAAATCCTGTTTTACTTGCTGATTTAGACTTAAACATGATTGATAACATGTTTATTGTAAGTGAACCAAGTGAAATAAAAGAAGCAGTTGAGGAACAACAAGAAGAGGCAAAAGGTGATGCTGGACTTTTAGACTTTGATGGATTAGATGCTAATGCCATTGAAGCAGATGTGTTAGCAGACACAACAGAAGATTTAGAATTTACAACACTAGATATAAATTTTCTAGATGTTGATTTTTTACAAGACTTGCTTGAATCAATAGAAGAAGTGAGTGTAGGAGAAGAGAAAAAAGAAGGTGGTAGCGAATCTGAAGGCAGTATTGCCGCAGACAAAATTACAGGTACTGCTATTGGGTTTGACCCTGAAACACAATTTAACACAGTCTTAGAAGATGGAAAATTATTCTTTTTTAGACAAGTAACAAATACAGTTAGTGTTAGAATAAACTCAGGTAATAGTGCCCAAATATTTGTAGAAGACAGTAATTTAAAAGATGCTACAATATGTTTAAATGATTGTGAAGGAACATTCATCACAATTATACAGGTGGATTAATGAAATTTATATATGCAACATTGTTAGGAATTTTTTGTGCAACAGCAAGTTTTGATTTGTTTGCTGGAGAAGGGCACAATCATGTTCATATTGACCAAGTTGGCGACAACTTAGATTTAACAATTTCCCAAGAAGGAAAAGACCAACACATAGATTTAGACTTAGGATTACAATACGGTAATGTTGATAATTTAACTATGTGGATTGGACAACTAGGAGAAGACAACGAGGTTGAATTTTCTGTATCAGGTGATGGTAATCTAGTTAAAATTGCTCAAGAAGGACAAAATAATTTTGCTGGATTTACTAGCACATGGGGTAAAGTAAATTGTAATAATGCAACATTCTGTGGAGATGTAGATGGTGTTGATAATGATATTTACATTAAACAGAAGTGTACAGAAGATGGCAGTTGTCAATATACAGAAGCAGGTTTTCACGTTTGGGGAGACAACAATCTAATGAGATGGGGTCAAGGTGTTGGTCTTACTAACATAAATGATACAGACTTTGATACAGGCGATAGTTCAGAACACGGTGGACATAAAGCAATTTTAGACTATCACGGAGACAATAATGTTATTGCTGGTTATCAAACAAATGGTAATACAAGTAATCCAGGATACCATACTGCAAACATTTGGATATATGGTAACAATCAGGATATTTGGTGGAAGCAAATCAACGACGGAAACAAAACTGTAAATTATAAAAGTTATCAAAACGGTAGTCAAATCAGTGGTGTACAAAAAGGTAATGGTGCTCATACTGCCAATATCACATTATACGGATCACAACCAACAACATTAAACTTAATACAAATGAGTGGTACAGCACAATCTTACAACCTCAACCAGACTTGTCAAACTGCTGGTGGCTGTTCTATTACAATAACTCAAGATTAATATAATAAATACATGCATGAAATGGTTTTACAGCGGCTGGGCAGTCGTTTTTACAATTTGTTTACTAACAACATTAAAAGTTTTTGACCCAGCACCACTACAAAGTTTAAGATTACAAACATTTGATGCATTACAAAATCTAGATGAACCTAAGAATAGTGACGAAGTTGTTATTATAAATATAGGTGAAAAAAGTTTACAACAATGGGGACAATGGCCATGGCCCAGACAGAATTTTGCACAACTAATCCACGATATCAGACAGAAGAATGGTGGTATGATTGGATTGACCGTGATGTTTCCGGAGGCGGATCGGTTCGGCGGGGACGAAGTACTAGCGAGTTGGATAAAGGGGAACGGACTGATTTTATCCCAGACCCCAAGTACAAAAGGAGTAAAGAGTACAGGTCCGCACATTGGTACAGGAACAATAGGCCCTTTACCAGCACAGGACTTTTTGTTAAGTTGGCCCAACCTAGTAACAAACATTCCAGCACTTGAGGAACATGCAGAAGGCATAGGCGTACTTGCATCAGCACCACAACCTGATTTAGTTACTAGAACATATCCATTAGCAATAGGAGTTGAGGGTAAAATATATCCTAGTTTTGCTATTGAGATGTTGAGAACTTATACACAAAAACCCAGTTATATCTTAAAAACATCTGAAATAGGAATACAAGAGTTTGCTGTACCTCCTTTTGAACCTATAGTATCACAATCAAACGGAACTGCTTTTATACGTTTTAATAATACGTTTGAAGAAGTAGAATATGTGGACATACAGAGCCTACCAGACCTAAAAGGCAAATTTGTTATAGTAGGAGTTAGTGCAGAAGGCATACAGAATGCTGTACCTACTCCAAAAGGACTCATGTATCCACAGCAAATACAGGGCCATATGCTACAAAATTTTGTAGATGGTAGTAACATAACACGAAATGAGTTATCGCCCTTTATAGAGCTTCTAGTTGCTTTTATGAGCATGGTTTTAATAGGTTTTGCTGTTTATAAGTTACCGTTAGTGTGGACAGCACCAATTTCCATGCTGATTTTGGGTACAGAAGCCTATGCTAGTGTGTGGTTTTATACCAATAAACTGGTCTTAATTGATGCAACTTTTCCAGTTTTGAGTGGATTTTTAGTGTTTACTCATAGTGCATTTAACAATTTTTACAAGCAATACAGACTAAGACAGCAAATAAAAGGTCAATTCAGCAAGTATATATCGCCAGATTACGTTAATATGTTAGTAAAAGACCCAAGTCTTATGAAGTTGGGTGGTGAAAGAAGGGAGATGAGTTTCCTATTTGCAGACATTGTAGGCTTTACACCTATATCAGAAAAGTTTATGAAACAAGATGACCCTGAAGGGTTAGTAGATTTAATCAATAGTTTCTTAGATAAGATGACTAAAATTATACTTGCCAACGGGGGAACTATAGACAAGTACATGGGCGACTGTATTATGGCTTTTTGGAATGCACCTATACCTTGTGATAATCATGCTGACATGGCTCTAAAGAGTGCAATAGAAATTGAGTTATTAGGTGATGAATTAGAAAAAGAAATGGAAAAATTAGGACTTCCAAGAGTTAAATTTGGCACAGGTATAAACACAGGAACATGCATTGTAGGAAACATGGGTAGTGAAAACAGATTAGATTATAGTGTGATTGGAGATGCTGTAAACTTGGGTGCAAGATTAGAAGCAGAAACTAGAAAACAAGATACTCCTATACTGTTTAGTGAGTTCACATTAAATCAGTTTAAGGAACCTTCAGGCATTGTTTATGAAAAATTGGGTAGTGTAACTGTAAAAGGCAAAGAAGAACCAGTTAAAATATATGCACCACTTATAAATGGTGAATCTGCTAAAAGATTACTGTACAAGTAACTACGGTTTTAAAAACTCTGGCTTTTCAAAAAATATAAACATCACAATAAAAGGTAGAATACCCATACCAATTGCCACTAACGATGGAAGAAAAACTGCATAGTACATGCCGTTGTTTCCGTCAGTCATGTAATCTAAGTCTTTGTTATTCATACCACGTTTTTTATCTTCTTCGGTATATTCAGGATATGTTATATTGTTGTAATATTCTTGTACATGTTTTGGTTGTGTCATGCAAGATATTTATATGCAAAAAAATTATGTTCAAGTTATTTGTTTATAACTTTTAATCTGGGTAGAATCTTCTAAACTCTGTAAATAAATTTGCATACTCCAATAAGTCTGTTCTTAAAGTTCGTAAATGTTTCATTTCTAGAGGTTCTTCAAAGTTTATGTTTGCAGTATTGAACAATGGAACATAGTAGTTAATAATTTTGTCAACTTTTTTCCTATCTTTAATAATATCTTGTATAATTCTGTGAAAAAAGTTTGGATCTGTGATTAGTTCTTGTAACCAAATGTGATGGTCATTGTCTGGATTAAATGAATATGCCATTTCCCTAACATCATATGTTAATGCTCTTACAGGATTTATATTGTAACGATATTTCTTCATGACATTGGGAAACACCCAACGTTCATTTCTGGTATGTTGGTTGTTTAAAAATGACCTGTATTCGTTCAAGAAAACTTTAAGTAAACCGTCTTTACTTTGTTTAACATCTACATCATATTGTTTAATAAGTTTATTAGCAATTATTTGGTGTTTTCTGCTTAGTGTGGGTAAAATTTCTTTTACATCTAGTATTGTGAATGTGCCGTCTAAAAAACTATTAGGTATTTCCTTATGTCGCTGATATTTGTTCAGTTCAGTTGTCAAACGAATAGCATCAAAATTTATAATATCTTTTGACATGCTACTATTTATTTAGAATTGATATGTAAAATAGTGTGCAGTTTACCTGCGCCTTTATTTCTTCCTAGTGTGCTTCTTGCCCCGTCATGTAAAGGTTTGGGCCATTTGCCTATGTTTACCCAAGCATAACCACAAGTTTCAGAGTTAAGTGTTGGAATAAATTCTTTATCTATTACATAAACAAAACTGTAATACATAAAGTTTTTATCTTTGCTTTGATATGTGTCTATTGGATTTAATTTTTTAAGTTCTGGAACAAAACCTATTTCCTCATCTAGTTCACGTTGAATACATTCATAAGGTGTCTCGTTACCTTCAATCATTCCGCCCCAAAATCCCCATGTATTTTTATGACGTTTATCACTGTTTCTTAATTGGAATAAGCATCGCCCTGTATCAAGTGCTAAAAATAATACACCTGCACCAGTAACACCTTTATGCTTTCTTAGATTAGTTAAAGGATTTATTGTATCTAAAATACTTATATGTTGAGTCTCCAAAACCCTGGATTGTACTGACCTTCGTAAGTGCTTGTCCATAAATTGTTTTCCCATTTGTACTGTTTGTTTGTGTATAAGTTTTTAGCATACTGAATTGTTGTGACTGTGCTGGCATCAAATACTATGCTCCATGTACTTCCACTATATTCAATAATATCATTGACGTCTGCATTTATGCCCCACTGGTTACCTTGTATTTCACCTGTAAGCAAATATCTTTGTCCTATTGCCGCCGCATCTAAAACTCCATCGCCTGGATAATTTACACTAGCATCAACAATTCTAGTTACATCTGTTAATGTAGTGCTAGGTAATGTGTCTGAGTCTAAAGTAAATACTAATTTAGAAGATTCTAAACTATTTCTAGTTACAAACCCTGATATTAAATTAGTTGTTGCATCAACATCATTTGAAATATTAAGTTGTAAGGTACTTCCTGTTGTTAAAGGAATATCATCTATTTGAATACTTGAATTTGCTAAACTGCCTTGACTACCTTGGGGTGAAAGTATTTCTAGTAAATCATTCCAATTTGCTAACGTAGATCCGTCTTTATAAAGTACAGCATCATTGCCTTCTATTTTAACTTCATAATTATTAGGTACAATAGTGTGCATTTCAAAGTCATCTTCTAATGTTCTAAAGAAGTCGTAAATATCTTCATCGTAACCTAAGTTACTAATGCTACTTGTATCATAAATGTTGTTTACAATAGTATTGATAATTTTTTGTCTTTTAACTTTTGCAGGAGGACTTAACCAAATAGGCAAAGTAAATGTTAATGTTGAAACGTCTATAGTTTCATCAACACCTGCTGGAATACTTCTATTACTCCATTGCATATCTGTAAGTTCTACTTCAAATACACTAGTCCAATCTAGCGGATTAGTGTTTTGTTGTAATTGAATACTTGGATTGAACAGAATTAAAATTTGTTCTAACAGTTGTAACTTTTGGTCTGTATTTCCGCTCCATATATCTACTTGCATAGTTAAGTTATAAGGAACAGGCATGTATCTATCTGTGCTGTATAAGTTACCTGGTCTACTAGTTGCATTACCACTTGATGCGTATGCATTAGCAGTAGAATCAAATTGTCTTTCTGCTATTTGCACTTTATCTACTAGCATAGGTTCATGTACTCTATCTCTAGCAATTAGTAAACTGTTAATACTACAAGCAATAAAAGGTGTGCTGTTTACCATGTTCTCACTACCTTTCTTAAGTATATGAGCTACCATTCGTTGCATGTCAGCATATCTTACTGGTACTCTATTATAGTGTTGAGCACCATCACGCACACCTTCGCTGACTTTAAAGCCACTGAAAATACGCATAAATTGTGTAAGGTACCGTCTTATCTGTGCGTCATACCAATAATCTAAATTTGTACTCATATTAATCTGCCTTTGGTTTAACCGCTTTACTTAAATTAGTTTTTTCTGCCTGTGTAGTACCATCACTATTTGTAGTTATGTTACTATTATTGACAAATGTTGTAAGCAGTTTATTTGCGGCTGACCATTTTCTAGTGGTATCGTCACTTACTTTACTCCATCTAGATCCATTTTTCTTAAATAATCTATTGGGTTCAAAATCTGTTCTCAAGAAATAATCTCCGTTTTCACAACTTGCAGGGAAACTTGTACCACTGCCAACAATACTTATACCATTTGGAGGAGTACCGTCTCCTGAAAAATGTACACCTGGTTTGTCTTGACTGTTTTCATCTATGTATAAATGACCACCTTCAAAGTAACCTGTATCATATTTCACATCAGCATTTGCTAATTCCATTACCTTATCGGAAACAGCAAGTTCAGTACTGTAAGTACTCAATGTGTTTCTAAGGTCAGTTGCAGTATCGCCTGTGCCTAATATATCTCTGTATTCTGGACTATCTGTAATGTTTGTTAGTTTAACTCTCCACAAGTGAGGCCACCATCTAGGATCATATCCTTCTGCTGGTCTGCCTGAGTCACTTACAACAAAGAATCTATTAACAGCATCACCGCCACCTAATAACAAATCGTCTCTTAAATGTGGTAATTCTATAACATCACCTGCCATTAAACGTCTGCCAAGTAAACTTGCACATGTATTCATGTGGAAAGTCATAAAAATATTATCATTGTTTACAAATAAACCAAATTGTGTTAAATCAAAATCTGGATCTGCAGGTGTATATGCACCTCTTAATTCGTAAATATCAGTATCATACTTCCTATCTCTGTTTTCTAAAAACAGTACATCTTGTATATAAAGTTCGTCTGAACCTATACTAGCACTAGTATCATCTTGATATGTTCCAATATATTTGTGTACAAACACACCAGTACCACCTGCATTAATAAATTCGGCAGTTGCTCTGTCTATGAAGTCATAGTCATTGGTTTTAAATTTGTTCCACAGTTGTATTCTTGGCATAATGTAGTATTTATCACTTTGTGGAATAACGGTTCAGGGTACTGATAAATATATGCATGTCCAAATATGCTAATAAGTCATTTTGTATCCTGCCTTGGATACACATGCACCCAACACCTAACGGCAGTTGTCAACTATGTTGTGTGGGCGGTGTCATGGGAAATTTGAATGATAGCACACCAGAAGAAATATGGAATAACGAAAATTACAAGCGAATTAGACGCAATATGTTAAATGATGTTCTAAATCCAGAGTGTAAAACTTGTACAGAACAAGAAAGGTTTAATAGTGAAAGTCTAAGACTGAACAGCAATAGTCGTTGGTATAATCCACAGTTACCAGAAAATAAAGATTCTATAAACGAATGTAAAGAATTAGTTAAAAATACAAAAGAGGATGGACATTTAAACGAGTTTCACATTAAGTATATGGACTTTAGAGTTAGCAATTTATGTAACTTTAAATGTAGAATGTGTCATCATGAACTGAGCAGTGAATGGTTTGAAGATGCAGTTGAACTAAGTGAAACCAGTGAAAGCCAACCTGATACAAAAGTTATACAAATTAAAAAACTTACTGATAATTTTGATACACTAATAGACAAAATGTTACCACATATAGAACATATTTACTGGGCAGGTGGAGAACCTATGCTTACAGATGAGCATTGGGTTACAATGAATAAAATATTAGAAGAAGGACATGAGAAAAAAATTAGTCTTTTATATAACACAAATGGTTCTAGACTTACATACAAAGACCAACATATAGCAGACATTGTAAAACATTTCCCACAAGTAAGTTTTATGTTAAGTGTAGATGGCAGTTATGAAAGAGGTGAGTACATTAGAAAAGGTTTAGACTACCAAGTTTTAAAAAACAATATAAAATATATGCAAAAGCATGTTCCACATTTGAAATTGGGAATACAATTTAGTTTAACAGTTTTTAATGCATGGCACATGCCAGACTTCTATTTTGAATGTGTAAATGAACTTAAAATTGGCCCAGAAGAATTTACTATAAACTATTGCCATGCACCAGAGCATTATAGATGTAGTGTTTTGCCTCCAAGTGTAAAACTAGAAGTTTTGAGAAAATGGAATGAGTTCCATACTTATTGTGTACAAAATGACCTTCACAGACTCGCAGAACAAATAGCAGGTGCAAAAAAACTTTTAAAAGAAGATTATTCAGCATTGTTGCCTAAGTTTTTAACATACACAGAAAAACTAGACAGAATGCGTAAAGATAATTTTTTTAAAACATTTCCAGAGTATGCGGCTTTAAGAGAAACACATTATACAAAATGGGAAAATATACGTTTCGATATACACAAATTAGACCACTTGATACCAACAATAAAAGAAACATAATGATTTTACAACCGCAACTATTAAAGAATGTTATAGACCAACACACTATAGAACATCTTAAAAAAATGTTTTACAGTAATCCATTTAGTAGAGTAAAACTTCCTAACAATATGATTAAAGTTGATAAAAAGGCTGATATAAAATTCATTGCAGACTTGATAAATGTAAATGCAGAAAATATTACATTAGCACATTTTTATAAACACACACAGCCATTATATCCTCATACAGATTATCATGAACGAGAAATATCAAATATTGTAATGCCTTTAGAAGTAGCAGATGATTCTAAACCACACTTAATAATATTTGACCAAGTGTGGGACAATCCTGCAAACACTTGGGTGTTTAAAGATAAACAAGCAAAGTTTCAACATAACAAAGAACTTTTAGGCAGACCATGTGATTATGACATCCTGTATTCAACAAACAAAGAAGTTGATGATGAATTATATTCACATTTGGATCACCAACCTAAAGACTATTGGCATGGATTAAGTGGAACAGCATATCCCTTTGAACCTGGCAATGTTTTAAAGTTTGATGCAAAGAGTATTCATGCAACAGGCAAAATGACCTGTGAATCTAAATTAGGTCTTACAATAAGACTTGACATTCCTTTCAAATAACGTATAATACAAATTAACAGGAGAGTTGGCTGAGTGGCTTAAAGCACTTCCCTGCTAAGGAAGAGTACGGGTAACTGTACCGAGAGTTCGAATCTCTCACTCTCCGCCAGATTTATCTGGTAAATATGCAGTCCACTTAATAAAGTGGATCATATATTAGGAAATATTAGAATGACTAAAACAAAAGCCAAAGTAAAGGCTAAAACAAAAAAGGTATCCAAAGTTACACCTAACCCATGGAGTGGTGAAGTAATAGCAGAGAACATTAGAAAGAACGCAGAAGAAATAGCAAAGAATGTTAGTGCCAATGCAGAAAGGATTGGTAATAATATGAAGGCTTTAATGAATAGATAGAAGTTTGGGGCGGTAGCTCAGTTGGGAGAGCGTCTGGTTTGCATCCAGAAGGTCGCAGGTTCGACCCCTGTCCGCTCCACCACGTGGTGAGAAATGAGTGAAAAGTATAAAGATTTAGAAGATTTAATAACAGACGCAATTTTTGATTTGTTGATAGATGCTAAAGAAAAAGGCTTGAACTTATTGACATTTGAAGAAGTATGTGTTATGCTAGGCGTTGATGATTTAAGTTTGATATCAAAGATGGAAAAAGGCATGACTTTTGAAATAAATGCTGAATTTTTAGAAAAACTTAAAGATCCAGAAGTTAGAAATGCAATGATTGAATCATTTAAGGCGACTAAACATTGAACACAGAAACAGTAACATGGGTACATCACTGGACTGATAAAACATTCAGTTTTAAAACAACCAGAAATCAATCTTTTCGTTTTGTAAACGGAGAGTTTGCTATGATTGGATTAAGGGTAGATGAAAAGCCTTTACTAAGAGCATACAGTATTGCTAGTGCAAACTACGAAGATGAGTTGGAGTTCTTAAGTATTAAGGTACCCGACGGACCTCTTACAAGTCGTTTACAGCATTTAAAAGTTGGAGACGAAGTTTTAGTAAACCCCAAGTGTACCGGCACTTTAACGATTGATAACGTAACACAAGCAGACAACTTATATTTGCTATCAACAGGGACAGGTATAGCACCTTTTATGAGTATTATAAGAGACCCAGAAACTTATGAAAAGTTCAAAAGTGTTATACTCTGTCATACCACAAGAACACATGCAGAGCATACCTACACAGATGTTATACAAGAAATGTGCAATACATTTCCTTTAACATACTACGACACTTGCACACAAGACGATTATGTGCGTAAAGGTCGTTTTTGGGAACACATTGATAACTTTACTAATGGTGGATTTAACAAAGAAACTGATAGAGTTATGGTGTGTGGAGGTCCAGACATGAATTATGAATGTAGGGACTATTTTGAAAATTTAGGTTTCCAAGAAGGAAATCTAGGTGAGCCAGGAGACTTTGTTCTAGAAAGGGCATTTGTAGATTAAAAACAATCCGCCCGTAGTTCAATTGGATAGAACAACGGTCTTCTAAACCGTAGGTTGCAAGTTCGAGTCTTGCCGGGCGGGCCATTCCTGATAAATATTGCGTAATGCAATATAACCCTTATAGTTCAATAGAGGTGGAACATACACCTGTAGATTTCCTACTACTTGCTGATAATATCGGCTGGGGAATACAATCACACGGATATGAAGTAAAACAACATCTTGCTGAGTCCAGCAAATACTTAAAAGAAAATGATCCTGAGAGACTTAATTCACCTTTGTGGCAACTTGGCTGGTTTGATATGTTCCCTTTTGTAGGCAGTAGAGCATTAGGACCTTATAAAGTTGCTCATGAAGTTAGAGAAAGTGGCTTTACTGTACAAGTAGTTGACTTAATAACTCATATGGATATAGCAACTTTGAGAAAAGTATTAGACAAATACGTTGGAGAAAATACTTTAGCAGTAGGTATTAGTAATACTTTTATAGCAAAAATACCAAATAGATTAAATGTACGACCTTCCTATACAAACTTAGATCCTTTTTATGGACATGACGTTAAAGAAAAATATGGTGCAACCTCAGATGATACACAGGCGTATGTAGGATTTTTACCACATGGTCCTGAAATAGATGAACTGTTTGTAGAACATCTTAAGAAAGTCAACCCAAAAACAAAATTAATGAAAGGCGGAGCATTTACAAATAAAAAATCAGATTACAAACATGTTGATATTGTAAACATAGGATATGGCGATATCACTGTACCTGAAATACTAACAGAATTAAAAGACGGAGATGTAGAACAATTACCTAAAAACAATTTTGGGTTACCTTTTAAAGAAGATGTATTCAGCAAACAAGATGTAAAACACTCCACAATGAAATGGCACGAAGACGATTGTTTATATCCAGGCGAAATATTACCTATTGAAATTAGCAGAGGTTGTATATTCAAATGTAAGTTTTGTTCTTTTGCATTAAATGGAAAACAAAAAGGTGAAGGTATTAGATGCATGGATCTTATACGAGAAGAACTTGTACATAATTATGAAAAGTTTGGAGTAGAACATTATTGGATTGTAGATGATACGTTCAATGATGACCACGATAAAATGATAGACTTTATGGAAATGTCCAAAACATTGCCTTTTAAATTAAAGTTTGCTTGTTACATAAGATTAGATTTATTATATGCAAATAGAAATAGAACTCCTAGTCAAGCAGAAATTATTCGAGATGCAGGAATAGTACATGTACAGTTTGGAGTGGAAACAACTGACCCCGATAGTGCAGTCGACATTGGTAAAGGTTTAAATCCAATGACACAATTTGAATACATGCGTGAACTTAAAGACGGTGTTTGGTCACATGTTGATATGGGTAGCGGTATGATTGTAGGACTACCTAGTGATACAAAGAAAAGTATAAAAGAAATGGCAAACTTTTTAGTATCAGATAAAAATCCTATGGTAGGTACAGCAGTAAGACCATTAAGTATTACACCAGAAGGATTTGATGAAAGAACTGATAGTGAATTCCAGAAGAATTGGAGAGATTACGGTTACGAACCTACTACACAATATATGAATGGAAAAGAAATGGAACCAGAAATACAAAAGTTTTTTCATGCACAATTTTTATATAAAAATAAAAATGGCATTACATTTGTAGATGCCTTAAAATTTTCTAATAGATTAAATAAAAGACTAATGGACGCAGGTAAACTTTGGCCCAATATGCTTTTTAAATCTTTTGGATTACCTTACAAAGAAGGCGAAAATATTACACCTGAAGAATTTGATGAGTTTGATTTGGATTCTGTAGAAAGAATTAACAAAGTAGAGATTAACAGGTACAACAAATACATAGAACAAGTATTAAAAAAATGACACCAGAAGAAAAACGAATATATAATACACTAGAAAAAGTAAGAATTCGTGCACCAGTTTGGGAAAGGTTTAGAGAAAGAAAGTTTACAGAAGAAGATCCATATGCATTTGCTGGCATACCTATCTCACCAGTAGGCATGTTAGATGATACCCCATTACACGAAATAGAACATACACCGGCAGATGTTTTGATGTTTACATCTGATATTACTCCTGCATGGTATTCTTCTATTACATATCCCGGTGCCGCTTTTCAGGAATTGGGAAGAAAAGAATTAACAGACAGAGAATATAGAGCATATTTAAGATGTGCTCAACGAGACCATCCTATTGAAGAGAGTCCAGTTGGTCTTTGGGATTACAGTGAACACATGGTATATGATGTTACTGCAAAAGGTTTTGGCGGATTTAAAGTTGCACATGAAATAAGAAAAGCAGGGTACACTTGTCAAGTTATAGGACACCATTTTTATGCAACTGAACAAGATTTTCAAAAGATATTTTACAAATTTGTTGGGGAAAATACTAGAGCGGTTTGTTTTAGTACTGTATTTTCAGGTATATCAAATCCTCATGGATTAGTTCACAGTTTATATTTCATGCCTGGTCGTCAAAAAAAGATAAAACAGTGGATACATGAAAGAAATCCAGATACTAAAATGATATTAGGTGGAGCAATTGGACCTGCACTTAAGAAAGAAACAATTGAAATGTCTGATTCTCCAATTGGAGACATTGATATAGTAAACAATGGATATGGAGATGTCACGATTACAGAAATTTTAGAAGATATAGACAATAAAAAACGAGTAAATTTTTATACAGATGTTGGTAGTAGACTTGATATAACTAATTCAACTATGCAATATACACCTGAAGATTGTTTGCAAACAAATGATATGCTTACAATGGAAACAGCAAGAGGTTGTATTTTTGAATGTAGTTTTTGTAATTTTGGTTTAACTGGAAAAGAAAAAGGCAGTTATCTTAGAAGTCAAAGTTTATTAGAAGATGAAATCAAACGTAATTGGTACGAGCATGGAGTACATAGGTATTGGATGGCAGATGATACTTTTAATGATGATACAGAAAAAATTATTAAAATTGCAAAACTAAAAGAAAAGTTAGATATACCTTTGGAATATACAGCATTTATAAGATTAGATTTACAAAACAGATTAAAACAAGAACAAGTATTAATAGACTCAGGGTTAGTATTTGCACATTATGGCATTGAGACACTTATCCCTGATAGTGCTGTTGCTATTAATAAAGGTTGGCATCCAGATGAACAAATGGCATACATTGCCGATTTACAAGATACTCCATTTGGAGACCAGGTAACATTGTTCAGTATGTTTATGGTAGGCTTACCTGAGGACAGTAAAAAAGAATTGAAGATTATGGCTGATAAAATTTGTGATCCAAACTACAATAAATTAGATTGTTTAGACGTAAATGCATACACTATGAACGCACCAGAATCTTCTAGAGTAAAACAAATTACAGGAGGCAAAGAATCTCCTATAGTTGAAGATCCAGAAAAATATGGATATAAATTTTCTAGAATAAATCCACAATCAAAACATTTACCACAAGATGAACTAGCACATAATTTTAGCAGTTATATTAATAGACACGGAATTACACACATGACTGCTATGAGATTTGCTTTGCAAACAACTATGAGATATTTTGATAGCAAAGGATATATACCGCGACAAATGATGAGTGGTGGGTACTTCAAAAAAGAAGCAGTCCATACTCCAACAGGTGAAAATTATTTGAGAAAATATTGGAACCTAGTTGGGCAAGTATCAAGTCATACCAAATATGACAAAGTAATTTATGTTGACGGTGTAAATACTCTACATGGAACTACCACACAGACATCCAATAGCACTGATTGACGAACACACTATTCTTAGTGATGAAGAAATAGAAGCAACATATATGGTTCATGATGCTCATCCAGTATTAGAAGGACATTTCCCACATGTAAAAATATGGCCCGGTGTTTATATTATTGAAGGTATGAACCAATGTGCTGGACTTCACGCACTTCACTTAGCAGGAAAAGAGAATGGTGAACTTAAACATGAAGATTATGTTACATTTGTTACTAGTGTTGACAAATGTAAATTTAGATATCCTGTATTTCCTGGAACAAGATTAAGGTTAGAAGCCAAACTTGCCAAACGTAAAATGCATCATATGTTTTATGATTGCAAAGTATTCGATGGTGAATCACGTGTTGCATCAGCAACAGTAGGATTAACAGCCAAAAAACTATAAAAAACCTCCTTTTAGTTCAAAAATTACCAATTGACATAAAAAATTTTTGAAGTTATACTAACTAGCACTATATTTTGGTAAAAAACAAAAGATGGCAAAACGAAAGCAAAGAACAGTATATGTAACAAAAGAGCCTGACTGGAAAAAGTATCAGGCTATCACTGATCCTGAACAACAAGAGTTGGCATTCAGGTCGGTTGACTATTTTGTACATTCTGAAATTTCAACTAAAGATGCAGTATCCAAATATCGCAAGTGGGTAAAAGAAGCAAGTGGTTGGGACAAAGAAGAAATAAAAATAATACTTAAAAATCCAGACTGGAGATTTAGCAGTAGTGCAAAGTACGGCTGGTGTTGGTATAAGTTAGGATATATGCCAGAACGTTTTGCTAAATTCTATGCTACAAAAAAAGAAGAACTTATTAAGACAGGTATGGAAATTGTGGAAGAGATACAAGAAAAACAAAAAGAAGCACCACCAAAAATATCAATACAAGAAAGAATGCTTTTGCAAATAACTGACCTATGCGGCGAATGGGACGACTTACTAGATACTTTTATAGAAACAGAAAAGTTTAATCTTAAAAAGTTTGATCCTGAGAAAGATATGAAAGTATTTGGTGGCGGAGTTATTAAGCCAGCACATGCTAAAATGATTAAAGACCAATATGAACTTAATCATGCAGAAGCAGTAGAAAGTTTGGAAGGCACATGTGAACAACTTAAAGAAGCATATAGTTTTATGGATAAGAAAATGAAGAAAGATTATGTTGCATTCTTTGAAAAAATAAATGCCGCCTGTGATGCAATTATACTTACAGGTAAAGCAAACAGAAAACAACGTAAGCCTAGAGCAAGAAGTAAAGATGTAATTATTAAAAAACTAAAGTTTCAACTCAACGATGGAGCATTAGGAATAGCATCTATCTCGCCCACAGACGTCGTTTACGCCAATGAACTATGGGTGTACAATACAAAGACCCGTAAAGTAGGAGTTTACCACGCAAAAGACAAAGACCCACGTGGGTTACAAAGACAAGGTGCAGGTTTAATGGTTAAAGGAACTACTATACAAGACTTTGACGAAGAAACAAGTTTGCAAAAAACTTTAAGAAAGCCTGCAGAACAAATTAATAATTGGACTGGTAGAGCAAAAACAAAATTTGCAAAAGCATTTGATGAAGTAAAAACAACACCTACTAAACTTACAGGTAGGTTAAATGAACAAACTATATTATTACAAGTTTTTTAAAAGTTTACCTTCCTGGTGTAACTTTCTAAAATGATGAAACGGAACTCCCATAGGACTAAAAAATCTTAAAGTTATTCTAGGTGTCTTTGTATCCTTTGTGTAAACTCTATGCCAGTAGTTAGTGTTAATCATAAAAGGGCAATGATATCCTTTTTTAGTTGCAACTAATTCTATCTCGTCATTGAGTTGTGAATCTGGTAGTATAGTATCTTGATGTAGTGCAGTTTTTATTTGTAGATTTTCATTATGTATCCATTCAACCTTTCTGCCTTCATCTCCTTGAAATTTATCTATAATATTTTCATTTAGTTCGTCTGATATTTTAGAAAACTCTTTATGCACTTCAACGGAGGGCCAACCAAAATTTACTTCTGTTTCGTCATCGTCAGTTGATGAAAATAATCTAAAGTTAATACATGTTTCTGTGCGTCTTGTATAATATGGAATTGGAGTATAATCATGCCAAGGTTGAACACCTTCGTGATGCCAATGATGTAAATCTTTTATTGATATAATACTAACAGGAACTTGTTTGTATCCTAAATGGTCTTTAATAATGTCTATAAAATCTTCATGGAAAGTGTCGTTTGCATATTCCCAAAAATATTTTTTGTACTTAGGACTTAAAATATGTCCAATGCACACACCTCTTTTATCATCTTTAGCAACTTTAGTTCCTATACTTCTAGCAGGATGTATTAACCAGCCTATATTCTTTGAATGAACAACTTGTTGAGTAGATGAGTCGTCCTCATCACCTTTCCCCCAAAATTTCTTTTCACAAATTTCGTGGTCTATATCTGTAAAGAAATCATCTAGGTCTATAGGTAAATTTAACTCAGGAAAGTCTAAAAAAGAATCTTCTTTAGTAAACTGATTTGATAATCTAGGATCATAATCAGCAACTGTTCTAAATTTTTTCATTTGTAGTTGGTCTGTTTTATCGGTGTCATAGTACCTAAAACCTACGCCTACATCATCTTTTATGGGTACAATACTGCCTTTGTCTAAAATTTTAGACATATTATGCTTTGTATGTTCTATATAGTTGTAGTAGTTTGTATCCATGCATATATTTATCTGGTATAATACCAAAAAGTGATAAATAGTAGTATGGCAACAAGAATAGACCAAATAGGATATAACAGTAGAAACGAAATAATTGAAGAAATTCAATTACGTCTTGCTGATGGTATGGTAGATGTTGAATTAGACAGGGACCATTACGATGTAGCAATTAATAAATCTATACAAAAGTACAGACAATTAAGTACAGGAAGTGTAGAAGAAGCAGTTATATTCGTTCAAACTCAAGCAGGTGTTACAAAATATACATTACCTCAAGAAGTTATAGACGTTAAAAGATTATATAGACGTGGTATTGGTACCAATAGTGGTGGCGGTACTAACTTTGATCCATTTGATGTTGCATTC
>CESM01013207.1_pt1 | contig 18700 bp, 21 predicted proteins | sample 361421 | NCBI WGS metagenome assembly CESM01 (sample SAMEA2622219, study PRJEB7988) | marine metagenome | isolation source: saline water (ENVO:00002010), including | reverse complement strand
TGATAACTGGGATGCGCAATACAATTCAGCAAGGTTAACCTGCGCTAGGGATGCCCATGAAAGCACAAAATAATAAAAAGAAGTTACTATAAATTTTGATATAGTAAGTTATATAAAATTAAGGAGATAGTATGGATATTTGGCAAAAGCTAATAAGTGGCGGTTTGGCAATAATAGTTACGTTACTTACATATCAAAATACTCAACATAAAGATCAAATTATGCTCCTAAGCCAAGAAGTGGAAGCGTTAAATATAGGCGTAATATCTTCATTATATATGGACTATAACGAAGCATTTATAAAAAATGATTTTTCTAGAATTGCTAGTCATTTTCAAGTACCTGTAAATTTTGCAGCTAATAAAAAAATTGCTAAAACATCTAATGAGGTTGTATCAGAATATAAAGATATGAAAGCTAATATTCAAGAAGGATATGCTTACAGCGTTATTAATGATGTAACCATAAACAGACAAAGCGATAACTCATATCTACTTTGTGCAGATTTCACAAGATTTAATAAGCAAAAAGAAGTTTTATTTGAAGGAAGGGCTGAATACCTATGGGTTAATATTGCGAAAAAAGGCTGGAAGATGAATTATCTAAAAGGTATTGATAGAGGCTATAATCAAATCTGTACTAAATAATAACTTACGATAAAATTTTCTTAGAAACCAAGATCTTCTTGTGTGACCCTAATTTCAACATCATCTCCCTTTATTTCTGCACTTACAAGTATCGGTCTGCAACAAACAAAGCAGTCTTCAGTATAAATTTGGGACTCTGATGGATCAATAAGAAGTGTAATCCTCTCCCAACAGAAAGGACAAGTTACATCTTTTTCTAAAAGCTCAAATGACAATTAATTACTACCTTATATATTTCACTTTATAGATCTTGCTTCCTCAATCAGCATCACTGGAATGCCATCCTTTATAGGATAAGCAAGAGTATTATCTTCATTAACTAACTCTTGTGTTTCTTTATTGTAAGTTAAAGGTTTTTTAGTTTTAGGACAGACTAAAATATCTAATATTTTTGTATCAAAAGCGCTCATTTTTTGATTATACATTAGCCCTGAATTTATAAAAGTTATGTTATGGTTATGCCATGATTTCAAGATCAACTAAAGTGATATATGCATTACTTAATTTTAGTGGTGCAGCTGCCGCTATGCCTATAGTTGTTTATATTCTTCCATACTTTGCAACTAATCTTGGAATGGGTTTAACGGCTGTAGGTTTTATATTTATTTTTGGAAGAGTCCTTGATATTTTTACAGACCCGATTATGGGCTCGCTGATCGACAGATACCCATCAAGATGGGGTAAACATAAACATTGGATAGCATTATCAGTACCTATTCTAATGATCTCAACAGTATTATTATATTTACCTATTAATACTAATCCATCTGGTTGGTATTTTTTTATTAGTTTGTTCTTACTTTATTCTGGCTTTACTCTAAGCGGCATAACTCAATTATCGTGGAGTGTATATCTTGCACCTTCATATGATGATAAGACTAATTTATTAACTTTAAGAGAAGCTGTAAATGTATTTTTTAGTTTATTAGTATTAGCAATACCAGCATTTGTTGAACTTTATTTCAATTCACCTATTGAAACTAAAATCTTGGCAATTGGTATTTTTGTCTTAGTATTGTTGCCAGTTATTTATTCAACAGCTCTCTTTAAGGTTCCAGACTCACATGAGGTTGCGGTTGATGTTTTAAATCCATTCAAGGTTTTTAAAACTTTTTTTTATAATAAAAATCTTAAGTTAGTAGTTGCTGCAGGCGTTTTGGTTGTATTGGCGCAAGGTGCACAAGGCGCCACAGCTTTATTTGTTATTGATTATATTCTTAATTTACCTGAATACAGTGCAAGAATGATTTTATTGTATTTCTTTTCATCCATATGTGGTCTTCAAATTTGGAGAAAGCTTGCTTTAAAGACTACTAAGCATAAAGCTGCATTTATATGCGCTATATATGTAATGGTAATGTCATTAATATCATATTTCGTTTGGGAATATTATTTATTAGATAATCCACAATATATTTTAATTGGATCATGCATTGCTTATATTTTAATTGGAATAGCGTATGCCGGAATTAATCCATTAATTGTTGCAATGGTTGCTGATTTAGCAAAACAAGATAAATTAAATTTTGGTCATGACAGATCAGCAGCAATGTATTCTTTTTTTACTACTTTTTTAAAATTTGGTAATGCATTTGCAGCTTCAATACCATATTTAATACTTGGATTATTTTCTGTATTTGATCCATCATTGGGATTAGATAATACTCAAGAAAGTTTAGATCTTTTATGGAATTTATATATATTTATTCCTATAGCTTGTTATTGTGCAGCAGCAATTTTATTAAAGCATTATAAGTTTGAAAGATAATTTTATGAATTCATTATCGCTTAAGACTCTAAGAAATATTCCTGAAATCGAGCCTGGGATGCATATTGCTGACATAATAATTAATAATATTATTAATGAGAATCTAACTCTATCCGAAGGTGATATTTTTGTTATAGCACAAAAAGTTATATCTAAAGCAGAAAATAGGTACGTTAATTTAAAGGATGTCAAAGTTTCAAATGAGGCCTTGCTGCTGAGTAAAAAAGTAAATAAAAAACCAGAGTTTATTCAAGTAGTTATAAATGAATCAAATAAAATTCTAAGTTCTAAAAATAATATCTTGGTGACAGAGCATAAATTAGGTTTTATAAATATTAATGCTGGCATAGATATGTCAAATATAAAAAATAATAAAGAACAAGTCTTGTTGTTACCTGATGATCCTAATAAATCTGCTTTAATGATTAAAGAGATTCTTGTAAATAAATTTAAAATTAATATTGATATTATTATTAGTGATTCTATGACCCGACCACAAAGATATGGAATAACTGGCTTTGCTATTGGCAGCTCTAATATAAATTGCCTTTTAGATAAAAAAGGTTGTAAAGATATGTTTGGAAATGATTTGCATACTACTGAGATTGCTATTGGTGATGAGCTAGCTGCAGCTGCGTCAATTTTAATGGGCCAATGTGATGAGAAAAAGCCAATAGTTATTGTAAGCGGTTATAAAGATACAACTGATTATAAAAATAACGCTAAATCACTAGGTTTATTAAAAAAAGATGATATCTATAGCTATTAAAGGTATTTTCTTATAAATTAGGAGTGCTATGAAAAATTTTTATATTCTGTATTTATTATTTATATTTTCTTCTATTCCGTTGTTAGCTCAACTCATGAGCGTTAACCCTTTATCATTAAGTAATGAAACTATTAAATTTGAAACTAGTGAATTAAAAGAAGCTCTTTCTCAAGACATTGATGGACTTATGTCAAAAGTCGTTAAATGGCGTCACCATTTTCATCAATACCCAGAATTAGGTAATAGAGAATTCAAAACCTCTAAATATATAGCTGAAATACTCACTGATTTAGGCCTTGAAGTTAATACAGGTATTGCTTATACCGGTGTAACTGCATATATAAGAGGTGAACACTCTGGACCATTAATGGCGCTTAGAGCTGATATAGATGCTTTACCTGTAACAGAGCTAACAAATCTTCCTTATGCATCAAAAGAAACAACTACATATCAAGGAAGTAAAGTTGGAGTTATGCATGCCTGTGGTCATGATGCTCATATTGCGGTAATGTTAGGTGTAGCAGATTTTCTATCAAGAAATACAGATAAACTTCATGGTGATATCTTATTAATATTTCAGCCTGCTGAAGAAGGGCCTCCAGAAGGTGAAGAGGGTGGCGCAGAGTTAATGCTTAAAGAAGGTATCTTTAATGAAAAACCCGATGCTGTTTTTGGCATGCATGTAACCAACTCTTATAATGGAGCAATTGCTGTTAAATCTGGACCTGCAATGGCATCAGCTGAAGCATTTAGAATTAATATTACAGGTAAGCAGTCTCACGGATCAACGCCCTGGTCATCTAATGACCCAATAATGGCTGCATTTGATATCGGCACTAGCTTACAAACCATTATAAGTAGAAGAATTGATATAAGAGAAAATCCTGCAGTTATTTCAGTCGGCATTGTTAAAGCCGGTTCTCGTAACAATATTATTCCTGAAACTGCTATGTTAGAGGGAACTATTAGAACATTTAATAAAAGTATTTCTGATTTAATCCATCAAGAAATGACTACAATTGCCACAAATATTGCAGAAGCTCATAATGTAGAAGCTAATATTGAATTTGGTGTTTATGGCTCATATCCTGTCACTGTTAATGATCCAGACTTAGTATCGAATTATTCAAAATCTTTAATTGAAGCATCAAATGGTTTATTTTCTTCAAATATTTCTGCTTCTACTGGAGCCGAAGATTTCTCATATTTTGCCCAGGAAGTTCCAGGTCTTTATTTTTGGCTTGGTGTAAATGATGTAGGTGTAGATTCTGCTCCTGGTAACCACACGCCATATTTTGTAGTTCATGATTCAGCATTAGATAAAGGAGTAAGGGCTTTTGTAAATCTTGTATCAGATTATTCTAAAGACCAATCACCTAATTAGATCATGCTACTAAGTGTCAATTTAAATAAAATTGCCTTATTACGAAATTCTAGAGGTGCTAATTATCCTAATCTTGAAGAATATGCCTTAAAAGCATTAAAAGCAGGTGCTGAAGGTATTACACTTCATCCAAGACCGGATCACAGACATGCAACATCGAAAGATGTAATAAACCTATCAAAATTAGTTAAAGATTTTGGAGCTGAGTTTAATATTGAAGGTAATCCATTTGAAAAAAAAGTAGGGGAATATATTGGTTTCGAGGAGCTAGTATTTGAAACTAATCCAACTCAAGCTACTCTTGTTCCTGATACATTAAATCAAATTACTTCAGACCATGGTTGGAGCAGTGGATCTCATGATAAAGATTTAAAAATTATAATTAAAAATCTTAAAAACCATACTGATAGAGTAAGTATATTTATAGATCCATCTGAGAAATCTATTGATTATGCTATTAAAATGAATGTTGATTCAATTGAGTTATATACTGAAGATTATGCAAAATTATTTCTATCAAATAAAAATAAAGCTCTAACTTTATTAAAAGATTATAAGAATTTGATTTTACTAGCTAAATCACATAACTTAAGGGTTAACGCTGGTCATGATCTTAATTTAGATAATTTAGCACCATTAAGAGCACTTAATCTGGTTGATGAAGTCTCAATAGGTCATGCAATCATCATAGACTCCTTGAATTTTGGTTTTATTGACACTATAAATAGGTATATAGCAATTACAAAAGGTTAGTATGGACATTAAAGAAAAACTAAAAGAGCAGATAGCACAAAACAATATTCTTATTTATATGAAAGGAACACCATATGAGCCAAGATGTGGCTTTTCTGCAAAAACAGTTCAGATACTAATAGAATGCGAGGCCGAGTTTTCGTATGTGGATATTTTAGCTAATAACGATATTAGAACTACACTACCATCAATTTCAGACTGGCCAACATTCCCACAGGTTTTTATGGGTGGAGAACTTGTTGGTGGTGCTGATATTGTCTCAGAGCTTCATGAAAGTGGAGAGCTTTTAAAGTTAATAGCCAAGCATAAATAGATTAACCAAAATCTTTTAGCATTGCTTTTAACTCTAATGAATGCTGCTCTTCCTCGCCAATCATTCCTCTTGCATACTCCTCAAGATATATTGAAGCATTCTCAACACTTTCGAGTAATTTTTTGTACAAACTTAAAGCATGTAATTCATGTTCTAATCCTTCCTCTAAAATATCTTTAATAGAGTGTCTATTTGTCTCTTCTATTTTTGATATTCTTTGACTTGGATGACGATCAAGTCCAACGATTAATTCACCAGCCTGCTGAGCATGAAGCAATGATTCAGTTGCTTGTTCTTTTAAGAACGTTACGATTGGAATCCTATACGGACCGCTTACCATTAAAGCTGAATGTGTATAACGAACAACACCTGCAAGTTCGTACTCCATAATCTCATTTAGTATATTACATACTTTGTCTGTATCCATTTCACGCATTGCCATAATAACTCCTTAAAAAAGTAGATATTATAAATACTATAATTTATTATGTAAACTACTGATATACAGTATTTATTTAATGATAATCGTTACCATATTGATAATCATTTACATGACTATATGTTAAATTTATTAATAATATGGCAAAAAACATGAGCTGTTACTTCTGCATCATAAGCTGCTGAGTGCGCTTCATTTGAATCATAATCTATTTCTAGTTTTTCACAGATTCTAGCTAAAACAGTTTGCTGTGTATGTAATGCGCCAAGAGTGACAGTATCAAGCACGGAGAATGGATGAAATGGCGATCTTTTTATATTATTTCGTTTTATAGATTCGTTTAAAAAAGATAAATCAAAATGAGCATTGTGACCTACTAAAATTGCTCGTGAACATTTATATTCGTTTTTAGTTTTATTTATATGCTTAAAGACATCTGTAAGCGCTTCTTTTTCTGACACTGCATTTCGAAGCGGATGATCAAGTTTAATTTTTGTAAACTCTAAGGACTCTTTTTCTACATCTAGGTCTTCAAAAGGATCTATATGATATCTATGTGTATCACCTACCTCCAACTGATTATTGCTGTTTTGTATAATCATTGTTGCAGCAATTTCTAAAATTGCATTTTTGGTTGGATTAAATCCTCCAGTTTCAAGATCTATTACGACGGGAAGATATTTACGAAATCTTTGATTAAGATCCATTAATTTATTGGTTTTTGATTGCTCATAAATTTACTTTTTTCTTCAGTATTTAAATTATGAAATTCATTTAATTGTTCATTTAAAATTTTTTGCTGGAGCTTAGCTAAATTGGCTTCTTTATTAGTATTTCTATTTGTGAGCTTTTGATTGATATCTCTTCCAATATTTTTATTTAGTTTATAGATACTATCTATCCTTTTTTTTCTACTTTCATTAGACCTTAACTTATTAGTGAGATCATAAAATTTTTGTGAATCATCTCTACTCTGATTATTTTGTGTCTCTACTAGACTTATACAATCAACAGGGCAGGGCTCAATACATAATTCACAACCGGTACATAAATCTTCAATAACATCGTGCATTAGATTTCCTGATCCGACTATTGCATCAACAGGACATGCATTAATACATTTTTTACAACCAATACATTCTGACTCATCAATTATTGCCACTTGTAATGGAATGCTTGGACCGTAATCCATATTAACCTCTTGTAAATCTTTTTCTAATAATGTGTTCAATTTTTTAAGTGTAGATTCTCCACCTGGAACACACCTATCATGAGGCGCACCTTTGCTTATCTCTTCAGCATATTGATAACAACCAGGTGTATCACACCTGCCACATTGAATTTGAGGTAATTCTAAATGTATTACTTTAATGAGATCCATTATATTTATGAATTGACACCAAGTTTAGCCTGCAATTTAGAATTTGAGGTTGTATACCCGAATGGCACTCTTTCACCAGGGTTAATTCTTCTATATGCTTCTTGAACAGCTATAGTAGTCTCATGAAAACCGCAAAGTATTAGATCTAATTTACCCTCATAATGATTAATATCTCCCACTGCAAAAATTCCATCTTTATTTGTTGAATATGTAGAAGTATCAACCTTAATCTTTTTTCCTTTAAGGTCTATATTCCAATCCAAAATAGGACCTAATTTTTTATTTAAACCAAATAAAAATAATAGTTCATCAGCTTCGTGCGATTCAATTTCATTAGTATCAAAGTTTTTTAAATTAACCCCTGTTATATTCTCATTACCTATTAATGAATCTATAACATAGGGTGTTAAAAGATTGACTTTATTCTTAGAAACTAATTCTCTCATCATTTCTTCTGTATGAGGTGCGCCTCTAAATGCATCTCGTCTATGAACCAGACTTAATGATTTTGTAATAGAAGCTAGTTCAACAGTCCAATCTAAAGCAGAATCACCACCACCAAAGATAATTAAATTTTTATCATTAAAAAATTCTTTAGACCTAACCGCATAAGATATTCCCTTGTTTATATATCTATCAGGATCTTCAATATTGGGTGGTCTTCTTGCTTCGAATGCTCCAGCACCTGCTGCAATAAATATATTTTTTGATGAGTAACTTAAACCCTCTGAAGTGTTAACTTTCCAGGTAGTAATATTATTCTCTTTATTAATTTGTTCTAATGTATCAACTCTTTGATTCAGTAACAGGTCATAATCAAATGGCTTAATTTGTTCTATTAATGCATCAACATGCTCTTGAGCTGTTTGAAATGGCACTCCAGGTATGTCGTATATCGGCTTTTCAGGATACAGCTCAGCACATTGCCCACCAGGTTTATCCAAATTATCTATAAGAACACAATTTAAACCCAGCAAACCAGCTTCAAATACAGTAAATAAACCAACTGGTCCAGCACCAATTACAATGATATCAACATCTTTCATTTAACTCTTTGTCCTTCTTTTGCACCATCATCAGGAGAAATCAGATAAATACCATTATCATCTGATGAGGCTAAAATCATGCCTTCTGACACACCAAACTTCATTTTTCTTGGCGCTAAGTTGTAAACGAGTATAACTAGTTTGTTAGTTAATTCATCTTTGTTATATGAATTTTTTATACCAGCAAAAACCGTTCTTTTTCCTAATTCGCCAACACTCAAATGTATTTTTATTAACTTATCAGCGTCAGGTATATCCTCGGCATCAATAATCCTTGCTACGCGCAATTCTACATCAGCAAACTGATTAATATTAATTAGATTAGTTTCATCTTCAATCATTACATTTTCCTCATTTTGGAGATCTTCTAGTTTTAATACTTCCATTCTTGTTAACAGAGGGTCATATTTATTAATTTTTATAGATATAAGTTTACTATTTATTTCCTTGTATGAATTATCTTCAATATTTAGTAATTTCAATGCTTTAGTAACCAATTTAGGAGTTATTGGATATAAGTAAGTTGAAATAATCTTAAAAGCATTAATGGCTGTAGTAGCAATGATTACTGCTTCATTAATATCTAATTTCCACGGCGTATTATCGTTGATATATTTATTTGTTGAATCAGCCATATCCATTATTAACCTAACAACTTTTGAATACTGTCTTGATTCATATAAATCTTTTATCTCGTCTTCATTTGCTAATAATGAATTAATTAAATCTTCATCATACGTATCACCTAAAATTCCGTTGTTTTTTTGAATAAATGTTGATGATCTACTTGCTATATTTAAATACTTACCAACAAGATCAGAGTTTATTTTTTGAGTTAAGTCATCAAGATTTAGATCTATATCTTCAACTTTATTATTTAATTTAGAAGCTAGGTAGTATCTAAGTAGCTCTGGTTCGCAGTGCTCTGCAAACTTATCTGTAAGAATGCCTGTACCTCTAGATTTTGACATTTTTTCACCATTAACAGTAAGAAATCCATGTACTTGTATTGTATCTGGGAGCTTTAAAGATGCAGCACTTAATAAAGCAGGCCAAAATAGACCATGAAAATAAGCTATATCTTTTCCAATAAAATGCACAATCTCGTATTCTGAATTTTCAGACCAGTAATGATTTAATTCAAGATTATTTTTATCAAGCCAGTTTTTTAACGATGCTATATATCCGATTGGTGCGTCTACCCATACATAAAAATATTTATTATCCTCATTAGGGATCTTAAAACCAAAATAGGGCGCATCTCTTGAGATATCCCATGGCTTTAAATCATTCAGCCATTCAGTGAGTTTATTTTTAATTGATATTGGAATATCAACACCATCAAGAAAAGTTTTAAGCATCTTTTCTTTTTTTGGTAAGTCAAAGAAAATATGCTCGCTTTCTTTTAAAATTGGTTTAGTTTCTGAAATTTTTGAAAGTGGTTCTTTTAAATCTTTCGTACTATATGTTGCTCCACAAACTTCACATCCGTCTCCATATTGATTTTCTGCAGAGCATTTTGGACATATACCAATAATAAATCTATCAGATAAGAACATGCCTTCTGATTCATCAAAATATTGCTCGATATTTTTTTTAATAATTAAGCTATTATTAAGTGCTTTTGAATAAATCTCTTCAGATATCATTTTATTTTCATCTGAATGAGTAGAATGGTAATTTGTAAAGTTTATATCGTATAGTTTATATGTCTCCATGTGCTCTTTTCTAACACTCTCTACAAGATCTTCAGCTTCAATACCTAATTCTTTTGCCTTAAGCATAACAGGTGTTCCATGAGTATCATCAGCACAAAAAAACAAGCATTCATTACCAACTTGATTTTGATACCTAACCCATATATCTGTTTGAACTGATTCCAAAATATGACCAAGATGCAAGGGTGCATTTGCATATGGAAGTGCATGCGTTACTATTATTTTTCTAGTCTTACTCAAAAATATATCTAGTTAATGATTTTAGTTTCTATATTATAATTCAATTCAATTAACAATATTGATGACTATAAAAAAAATAATTGCTATTGCTTCAGCCAAAGGTGGTGTTGGGAAATCATCTATTACTGCTATGTCAGCTCTATCACTAGCTGATACATATAAAGTTGGTATTTTAGATGCTGACATTTATGGCCCTAATCAACATTTACTTTTCGGATTTGAAGATCATAAACATGAAATTGTTGAAACGCCCTCTCAAAAACTACTAAAACCTTTAGTTGTAAATAATATAAAAATAGCATCAATGGGACCTATTCTTAATAATAATAAAGCAGCTATATGGAGGGGGCCTATGTTGAGTAATGCTATTAAACAGCTTATTCATAAGACAGAATGGGGAGAGCTGGATATTTTATTTGTTGATATGCCCCCAGGAACTGGTGACGCCTATATAACTATTGCAAATGAATTAAATATAGACGGTGTTATCTTTATATCTACAAATAATAAACTTTCAATTCATGACACAATAAAATCTATAAATACGTGTAAAAAATTAAAACTACCAATTATTGGAGCTATTCAGAATAGTACATATCCACATAATAATGACGAAAAGTTAGTATTAAGTCATCAAATTCAACAAATTACATCGATTGATTTTAATGAAAAGATTTATAATATGAATTTTAATAATACATTTTTAGAATCATTAAATTTAAAAGAAATTTATGAGAATATTATTCATGGATAGATTTATTACAATTTTATTAACTATATTTCTATCTTTGAATGTTTTACCTGAAGAGGTGCATGATCCTTTTGAGGATATAAATAGGATTACCTTTAATATTAATGATACCCTTGATAATAAATTAGCAAAACCTATTGCGGTTGTTTATGGTGATATAACCCCACCTTTTGTACAAAATAGAGTTACTCGTTTTTTTAAAAATCTTGCTGAAATTGATACTTTTATTAATCAAATCCTTCAAGGTAAACCCAAGCTAGCTATAAATGATTTTGGGAGATTCACTATTAATTCAACAATTGGTTTATTTGGATTATTTGATGTTGCATCTAAACTTGGTCTTGAAATTCATGATGAAGATTTTGGTCAAACTCTAGGAGTTTGGGGAGTACCTGATGGTCCATATCTTATGCTTCCAATAATTGGGCCAAGTAATGCCCGAGACTTAATGAGCAGACCCATATCATCTTTTCTTTCAGGTACATTTGCAATGACTGATACCGACGTAAAATTGGCTCTTACAGCCTTAGATGCATTGGAGACTAGAGAGAGATATCTTGATTTTGAAGCTATGATTACTGGAGACAGGTATACCTTTGTTAAAGATGCCTATGTACAATCAAGAGATTATGAAATTTCTGATGGAGAGCTTGAAGAGGATGATTTTTTAGAAGATATAGATGACTTTTTAATAGATTAATTCAACAAGCTCATCTCTTGACTCATTGAGTTTACCATCCAGCATAATTTGATGGACTCTTTTTCTAAATAACTTTGCATTTTTATCACCTTTAGATAATCCAAATAAATGTTTTAACATTCTTGATAAGTCATAACCTTTAGTATGCATTATTGATACATAATCAAGATATTCATTCAAAATATCTAATTTTGTATTACCCAGACTTTTATCTTTATAAATAAGCTCGTCAACATCACTTAACATAAATGGATTATCATATGATGCTCTTCCAATCATGACTCCATCAACATGATTCAAGTGTTCAATTGTTTCGCCTAAGCTCTTTATGCCGCCATTAATAATAATATTTAAATCAGGATTTTCTTTTTTTAATCTATAAACATAATCATATTTTAAGGGCGGAATATTTCTATTTTGTCTTGGACTTAAGCCTTTTAAAATACCATTCCTTGCATGAATGATAAATGTATTAATACCTGATGATTTAACAATTTTTATAAAATTTGCTAAAAACTCATAATTATCATAATCGTCAATACCTAATCGACATTTAACAGTTACTGGAATTTCTACTGAATTAGACATCTTTTCAATACATTCAGCAACAAGATCTGGTTCTAGCATTAAGCATGCACCAAATCTTCCTTTCTGAACTCTTTCAGATGGGCATCCTACATTAAGATTAACTTCGTCATAACCATAACTTTCTGCAATTTTTGCACATTCACTTAAATGATTAGGATTGGAGCCACCAAGTTGAACAGCAACTGGATGTTCTTCATTGTTAAACTTAAATTGATCCAAACAATTTCCAAATATTATTGATCCAGTTGATATCATTTCGGTATATAGATAAATATTTTTAGAAATTAATCTTAAGAAGTACCTATCATGCAAATCCGTATATTGCATCATTGGAGCAACGCAGACTTTGTGTTGGTTCATTACTTAAAGGATATATGTTATCGAATATAAGCCGACAATAGTTAACACGATTGTATATGGCAATGCCATTTTTACCATTTTTAAATATGAAAGATTTATTAAAGGTGCTAGTGACGATGTAAGTAAAAACAAGAAAGCAGCCTGACCGTTAGGTGTAGCTATACTTGGTATATTTGTACCTGTATTTACAGCAACAGCTAAAGCTTCAAATTGATCTCTAGTAATCGTATTTGCAAGATATGCTTGATTAATCTCATTAATATAGATTGTTGCAACAAAAACATTATCACTTATCGCTGAAAGTATTCCATTAGCCATAAAAAATACAGACGGTTGTATTGCTGGATCTTGTGCCAAAACATAATTTATAACAGGTGAGAAAAGGTGTTGATCATGTATTACACTAACAATTGCAAAAAAAACAGCTAACAAGGCTGTAAATGGCAATGCTTCATGAAAAGCATCACCTAATTTATGCTCATCTGTTATCCCTTTAAAAGCAGTAAGTAATATTATCACTGCTAAACCAATAATTCCTACTGCAGCTAAATGAAGAGCTAAAGCAATAATTAAAAATATTAAGACAGCAAATTCTATATATAACTCAGCTCTTTGTTCCTGAGTTTGTTGAGAATTTTCATATGCATCATAATCATTAAAAATTTCTCTAATACTTCCAGGCAGCACATTACCAAAACCTGCTAAACTAAATTTTTCAATAACAAAGCATGTAAAAATTCCAGCTACTAATACTGGCATAGTAATTGGCGCCATAGCTAAGAAGAACTCAATAAAATCCCAACCAACAACTCCAGCAATAAGCAGATTTTGAGGCTCACCAACAATTGTACAAACACCACCTAATGCTGTTCCGACCGCTCCATGCATTATTAGATCTCTTAAAAAAGCTTTAAAATCTTCAAGATCTTTAAAAGCACTACTATCTAGATTTTCATTATTGTGAAAATCATGGCTTAAATCAGAGAAAGCTTTATTAGATTTGACTGTATGGAAAATACGATAGAATCCTATTGCCACACTTATTAGAACAGCTGTTACTGTTAATGCATCTAAAAATGCAGATAAGAAAGCAGCTGAAAAAAGAAAAAGCAAGGATAGTAAAATCTTTGATCTAATGTTTAGCAGTAATTTTGTAAAAATAGTAAGCATCAAATTCTTCATGAAATATATGCCTGCAACCATAAATATCAATAATAAAATTACTTCAAGATTATTACTAATTTCATAATAAACTGACTTTGTTGAGGTCAATCCAAGCACAATAGCTTGAATAGCTAACAAACCACCTGGTTGAAGAGGGTAGCATTTTAATGCTAAAGCTAAAGTAAATATAAACTCTAGTAAAAATATCCAACCAATTATAAATGGACCATTCAAACCCAAAGTATTAAACAAAAATAAAAGTATAGGGTTTAATACCAAAAAAATTATTATGGTAGACTTGTACCAAATTGGTGAATTTCCAAGAAACATTTTTGAGATTATCTGAAACATATTCATCTAAATTAACTCCAACTGTTATTTTATGCTGTTAAAAAGATTTATAGAATTTAATAAAAATAAGCAAAATTTATTTATTCTTTTTAATGGTGATTCTATTTTATACGATAATCCTACTAAATCTTTTTTATTTAATCCAGAATCCTTGTATTTAGATAGTAGATATAAAGATTACAGAATTGGTATTGCCGTTAAAGATGATGTCTATATATATGCAATTCAGTTAAAAGAAATAGGTATAAAAAATATATCAAATTCTGAAATTGATCAAATTGATTTACGATTTATGTTACCCCAACTTAACTCGAATGAATTTCAACTTGTAAGTAGGGCAAAACAACTACTTCACTGGTATACCAGTAACAGATATTGTTCATATTGTGGCTCAATAAATATTTTTGAAGAAAAAGAGGAGGCTCTTGTTTGTAATTGTAATAGTGTATTCAAATACCCGACAATTTCTCCATGCATAATTACGCTTGTTACTAATGATACAAAAATTCTTTTAGCTAGAAATAAGTTATTTCCACAAGGAATGTTTAGTGCTCTAGCTGGCTTTATTGAAACCGGTGAAAGTGCAGAAGAGGCCTTAATAAGAGAGGTAAAAGAAGAAGTTAATCTAGATATTGAAAATATAAGATATTATTCTAGTCAATCCTGGCCATTTCCAAGTCAATTGATGTTAGGTTATTTTTGTGAATGCAAAGACGGTAGTCCTGAACCAGATGGAGAAGAAATAGAGGAAGCTGCTTGGTTTGATATAAAAGATTTACCAAACACGCCTCCAGATACATCAATAGCTGGAAAACTAATTAAGTCTTATATCGAGGATCATTCGCAGCCCTTGTAGGAACGGTTTTTTTCTCTTTAGGTTTTGATTCAATAGGTTTTAAACCAATATTTTTTGATTTATTACCATCATTATTTTTGGTATCAGCAGGGATGTTCTTATCAATATTTTTTTGTATAGGTTTATTTTTATTAACCGGTGTTTTTTTTGGTTTTTTTGATTCTAACTTTTTATTATCTGATTTCTCGTTTTTATTTTTCTTATTTATCTGACTTTGCTTTGTGTTTTTTGTATTAGGTTTTTTTGTATTATTATTTAATGGTTTTGAAGATTTCTTTGCATTTAGATTTTTATTAGGTTTTTTTCTTTGTACATTTTTCTTATTTTGAACTCTTTTCCTCTGTGGTTTCTTTTTAACCTCTTTTTTATCTTCAAGACCAATAGCTTTCTTTAAAATTTGTATAACACCGGGGCCACTTTTTTTAGGCATCTTTGGTGGAGTGATTGCATTTACTAACGGCTTCATTCCTTTAGATTGATTTTTATCGTCTCTCCAATCCATATCAGGTGATGGGCTATCAGGAGTTAAATTATATGAATCAACTTTTTTAACATCAGATGCTTTAATGCGTATAACTTTATAATAAGGTCTTGATTTATATGGGTCAGCTATAACAAATACTCTTGTACTTGATGCTTCTTCAATTCTCATTAGCTCAGTACGTTTCTCATTAAGCAGATAACTTGCTACATCAGATGGAACAAAAGCATGAATTTCACCGGTATTCTCTTTTATTGAGTCCTCAGAAATAATCCGCAAAATAGACTGTCCAAGTGACCTTGGACCTCTTACTAATACATGCTCAATATCATATGTTTCATTCAATGATGGTCTGAGCCTTTGTCGTGAAATTTCTAATAATCCAAATCTTGATATACCAGATATCTGTACTCGTGCTCTATCACCGTGAACAGCTTTTCTAAATGCATTTTCTACTTTTTCTTGATTTGATTGTTCGCTCATATCTATAAAATCAATAACAATCAATCCGCCAACATCTCTTAATCGTAGTTGTCTAGCTACTTCTTTTGCAGCCTCTAAATTAGTTTGAAAAGCAGTATCTTCTATATCTTTACCTTTGGTAGATCTTGCTGAATTAACATCTACAGCAGTCATAGCTTCTGTTGGATCTATAACTATAGATCCGCCAGATGGCAGCGATATTTCTCTTTGAAATGCTAATTCAATTTGAGATTCAATTTGATATCTGTTAAATAATGGTATTTCTTCATCATAAAACTTAACTTTCTCAGCGTGGTCTGGGATAACAGCATTTATAAACTGCTTTGCTTCGTCATATGTTGGCCTATCATCAATTAATATTTCCTCAATATCATCTCTAAAATAGTCTTTTACTACTCTTACTATTAACTTATCGTCTCTATATATTAGACTTGGACTAGGAGCATCTTCCGTTGTTTTATTAATTTCACCCCATAGAGCAAGTAAATAAGATAAATCTAAATTTAACTCTTCAGAGCTTCTGCCTAAACCTGCTGTTCTAACAATTGCGCCCATCCCATCAGGAATAGATAAACTTTTTAATGCTTCTCTTATTTCATCTCTTTCTTCACCACTAATTCTTCTAGAAATTCCTCCAGCTCTATCAGAATTTGGAATAAGAACTAGAAATCTACCAGCTAAAGCAATTTGAGTCGTTAATGCTGCACCTTTGGTTCCTCTTTCTTCTTTTGTGACTTGGATAATTATTTCCTGACCTTCTTTTAATGAGCAAACTTTTTTGCCTTCATTATTTTTTTCAAAAAATTCACTTGATAAATCTTTTAATGGCAAAAAACCATGTCTTTCTGATCCAAAGTTTACAAATGCAGCATCAAGACTTGTCTCAATTCTTGATACTGTTGCTTTAAAAATACTACCTTTTAAAAGTGTTTTATCGCTTAATTCAGTATCTAAATCGTACAATTTTGCACCATCTACTAAAGCTACTCTTAATTCGTTGCCGTATGACGAGTTTATTAATATTCTTTTCATTTTTTTTCCCTTATATGGGAAAGACCAGCGTCAGTATGCTGAAGATTTCATTTAATAAGTCTTACTATGCTGCTTATTAAATCCACCCACTTAAGGGCTTAGGCAAGATCTGTCTTACTTAGTCTTTCTTTCTTAAATTACTACTTAAAGTAAATATAATTATAAAATTCGTTTTTAATATAACCATCGTATAGACTTCGCTTATGGGTGTCAAAAATTTAATAGTAGATAAAGATAATAATAATAGGCGTTTAGATAACTATCTAATGTCTATTTATAAAGATTTACCCAAATCAAAAATCTACAGCATGATAAGAAAGGGTGAAGTGAGAGTTAACAAAGGGAGAACGAAACCCCTATATAAAATAAAAACTGATGACAATATTAGAATTCCACCCTATTTAGAGTTAAATCCTTTAACTAATTACAATATCTCACCTAATATTATAAAGTTATTCAAATCAAAAATTCTTTATGAGGATCAAAACTTTATAGTTGTAAATAAACCATCTGGTATTGCCGTTCATGGAGGATCTAAATCAAACTACGGTGTTATTAGTATATTAAGAGAAATATATGATAATTCTGTTGATCTTTGTCATAGATTAGATAAAGCAACTTCAGGATGCTTGGTGTGTGCTAAAAATAAAATTGCACTCAGATATTTTAACGAATCATTGGTTTCAAGAGATAATAATTTGGTTAAAACCTATACTGCAATTGTAAAAGGGCATATGGATGATCAAATCTTAATAAATACTAATATTGATACTTCCTCAAAAAATTCATCAGTTCATAAAGTAAAAATTAATAAAGAGGGTAAAGCATCTAAGTCTTTGTTTAAGCCTATTTTGAAACTTAATAGCTGTACATTAATTGAAATTGAGATTTTCTCAGGCAGGACTCATCAAATTCGAGTTCAGGCAGAGTCTATCAATCACAATATTGCGAATGATAAAAAATATGGAGATAGTGAATTTAATAAATTTATTGCAAAATCTGGAATTAAAACGATGGCTCTTCATGCCAAATCTATAAAATTTCTAGATCTCAATAACAATCTTATTAATATAGAGGCTCCATTAGAGCAATCATTTGCTGATTTAATAGAATATTTAAATTAATATATAACTACACAAATTGATTTTAGTTTGTTAGGATACGTTTTTTTTAAGGTACTACATGGCAGTTCAAAAGAGTAAAGTTACGAGATCAAGAAGAGGAATGAGACGCTCTCACGATTCTTTAAAAGGTTCCACGCTATCAACTGATCAAGTTTCAGGTGAAAGACATGTTCGTCATCAAATGACAAGTGATGGATTTTACAAAGGAAGATTAGTTAAAGATCTAAGAAAACCAGTTAAGGAAGACGATAATCAGTTAGAGGACTAGTTTATGACTAGGCCTATATCTTTGTTATTTCCAGGTCAGGGCTCTCAAGCTACTGGCATGCTTACTCAAGATCTTATTTCCACA
>CESM01012343.1_pt1 | contig 18700 bp, 12 predicted proteins | sample 361421 | NCBI WGS metagenome assembly CESM01 (sample SAMEA2622219, study PRJEB7988) | marine metagenome | isolation source: saline water (ENVO:00002010), including | reverse complement strand
TGGTCGGGAAAAGTTCCTGATGCTACTTCAATCGGTTTTATAGGTGCTCGTTTCAATGGAAAATTGGATGAGGTGAGAGTGTGGAGCGTTGCGAGGACAGAAGCTCAGATTAAAGTCAATATGGATAGTTTGCAGGATTTAAACTCCACTGGCTTAATTGCATATTACTCAATGGACACCGATGAAAATTTTAATATTATTGATCGGTCTTCAAATGAACATCACGCTACAATTGAGCACGCAGAGATCAAGCAAGACCTTTACAGCGATAACTGTCAGGAGCCGGACGGAACAATTAATTGTCCATTTCCAGATATTTTAAGCGCACTAGAGGCAGCTAAGGGGGGGCAAAAGATACTAATTAGAGAGGGTCGATACTCAGACCTAGTCTTTGCGGATTATATTAACCACTCACCTTATACGGAGAGTGCGAAGATTACAGTTCTAGGTGAGAATAAGAACACCAAGATCGATGGTACAATATCAATAAAAGCAGACTGGCAGCTGGCTACCTTGAATGGCAAACCAGTTTATAAAGCTGTTCTTGACATGGGGTCAATTTCTCAAAAAGCTAAAACGCGAATAGATACTATATACGGTGTTTTTGTTGATGATCGCTATATGATACCAGCCATGCCAACGAATTTTAAAAATCCAACCGATCCTACCTCAGGCAACAAAGATAATCCCGAACCCAATACTGTCTGGGCAAAAAGTGATGGTGCGCCGTATAAAACAGGAGGAGATTTTTACCCTGCGGTAGACTATCGATATAGAGTTGGCCAAGTTGCGAACTTAGATACTACTGAAGAATGGGCATTTGAAAAGAACACTAACACTCTTTATATCAATCCTGGTCAGAAGATCCCCAATGAATCAAATGTTCGCGTTCGAATACGAACACATACTGTGAACTTGCACCACTCTGACAATATTGTTTTTGATAATCTTCATTTTTACGCAAATGCATTTTATAGCAGGCATGGCAGTTATATTACCATAAAGAACTCCAACTTTACACATAGTTGGGAGGCAGATCTACGTCATCGTGAAATGATAGACGGTTCTGATACAAATAATAAAGTTGATTATCGATATCGAGGAAATCTGATGATCGATGGGAATTATAATGTTGTAAGAAATGTTATTTTTCGATACGTCGTAGACGCCTATATTTTTAGTTTTAGAGGAATTAAGTATCCTATTTATGAAAATATCCTCGCTGAATATAACGGTTGGTTTGGAAATATTTTTTGGAACTTAAAAGTTGATGATAACTGCCTAAACTGTAAGCAAGACGTTACCAATGATAATAATTATTTTTCTGATACTTTTCGCTATGTAACTATGAGACAAAATCGTTCAGGTAATATTGGCCCTGGTAGTAGAAGCTTGACTGAATATGTATGGGTAGAGGATCACTATCAAAATACCGATGGATCAGGTATTGGTCGTGCAACTGGACTGGCTGTTAAATCAACCACACGATACAGTTGGATGCTAAACACTAATCGCAATGGAATACGCTTTGATGGGTCTTGTGCTGGTCAATACGGCCTCGTTCATCATGTGGTCTCATTAGGAAATAAAAGAGGTTACCGATTAAAGGGAGATAAGCACAATATTTACCATGTGATGGCATACGATAACTGGGACGCCGACATAAATCTTCGTCCTGATAAATATTGCGGAGATTATGGTACGACCGAGTTTGAAAGTAAAGTTGCAAATATGAAAGGCAATCACAATACTGACATTCATAACTCGATAGCTGGAAGACTGATAAATTGCGCTTCACCGGATTGCGGCGATCAGGCTATTACCAATAACGGCGCAAACGTTAAAAATACAGATCCCAAGTTTCTATTAAATGATTCAGGGATCTGGTATGGTCGTCATTTTCCTATTGATAATGGTAAGAGTGACTGGTCCCAATCTTTTCCACAGACAGAATTAGAAAATCCTTGGCTCGATAATAGAACTAGATCATCGGAGGAGCTTATACAAATATTTGGCTCAGATCCTTTTGAGAATGATCGAATTCAATCCTATGATTTTAGGCCTAGAAAAGGATCAGTTTTTATTGACGCTGGAAAAATTATAGAGGGTATCAATGATGGTCAAGATGAAAATTTTTATCATCCCTCAACATATAACTATCAGAATAGAAAGTATGTAGGCAATGCCCCTGATATTGGTCCCTATGAATATGGAGACTCTGTTTATTGGATACCAGGATATAGATCTGCTTCTCCATCGATACCCATTCCTAGAGATGGTGCAAAAAATGTTTCATTGGAGTATGGACTTGCCTGGAATTATCCCTGGAAAGAAGATTATACAGGTACTAGCGCAATAGTGGCTATCAGTGGACCAGGTCTTGTGAAAACCCAAACTTTTAATTATCCAAATAATGTCATGTTCGTAAAACTCGTGCCTGGCGGTATCTATAATTGGACAGTGACAGTTGATGGCGTAACAAGTAAAAGTTGGTCCTTTACCGCTGAAGATATGGTCTATCCATTGAATGATCGATCGATCGATGTCACTATTGTTGATAGTACTTATTTGCCGCAACAATTTCAAAAAATGTTGGTTTCTAAAAACCATAGATCTTTTTTGAAATTTGATATTCCTAGCAATATTGATTCAACCTATAAGATTGATCTCAACTTAACACCTGGCAAAATATATAAAGAGCAAGATGGTTTTGTGATTTATAGATTTGAAAATAAGGATTGGGATGAAAGATTGAAGGGCACCAATATTGGACTTGTTGATAAAAGCACTCTTGTTGCTATAGACACATTGCGCAATCTTAAAGAAAACGAACCAATCTCCATTGATTTCAGTTCAATTATTGATACTGCGGGGGTGTATTCATTTGCTTTGGGGGGAATATCTGAAGAAGATAGTATGTATTTATACAGTCGTGATAAGTTGCTCTTGAATGGTGATTTTAATAATAGCATTGAAAATCATAATTCAGGCTATGCTACACTGCATAGCGCTTGGCCTAGCATATCCTTTAAAAACGATGCAAAGCTTAACGTAGTTGATGATCTAAATTTACAAATCCCATCAGAATTTGCCTTACATGATAATTACCCAAATCCTTTTAATCCAACCACAGTTATTCGCTTTGATATACCTATGGAAACCAAGGTTAGGCTGGTCGTTTATAATATGCTAGGCCAAAAAGTAAAAACACTTGAGCAGTCAACACTTTCGCCTGGATATCATTCCATTGTATGGAACGGTACGAACGATCAGGGATTAAGAGTGAGTGCAGGAATGTATTTTTATCAGGTCCAAACAAACGAATTCGTCAAAACAAAGAAGATGGTTTTATTGAAGTAGATATTTTTTACAAGTCACTTTCATTGTTTAATGAAAATTTCAGTAGTTATTCCAACATTTAACAGATTAAGCGTTCTTGCCAGAGCATTAGACTCTGCAATAAATCAAACTATCAAGCCACATGAGATCATTGTTATCGATGATGGGTCAAGCGATCAAACGCGAAATTGGATAAGAAATAAATTTCCTGAAATAAACTACTTTTACCAAAAAAATATGGGTGTAAGTACAGCAAGAAATACAGGCATTGATATGGCAAAAGGAGATTGGATCGCCTTTTTGGATTCAGACGATGAGTGGGATAAAGCCAAGCTAGAATTGCAATCTAAAGCAATTCATAATAATAAAGATATACCATTATCTCATACTAATGAAATTTGGATTAAAAATGGAGTAAGGATCAATCAGAAGAGGGGTCATCAAAAATTTGGTGGACAAATATTCAATCGATGCTTAAAGAAATGCATCATTTCTCCTTCAACTGTTATTATTAGAAAAGATATTTTTAATGAGATCGGTCTTTTTGACACATCTTTGCCTGTATGCGAGGATTATGATCTTTGGCTTAGGGTTACGGCTAGATACCCTGTTTTACTATTAGAAAAAGAGCTAACGATAAAGTACGGTGGTCACTCTGATCAGTTATCAAATATTGATAGCGGAATTGAAAAATACCATATCATTTCATTGGAGAAGCTATTATTGAAAAATTTTATTGATCCAGTTTTTAAGAAAAACGCTAAAGAGACGCTATTGCAGAAATTAGAGATATATAGCAGCGGATTAAAGAAAAGAAACAAAGTGGATGATATTGCAAAATTTGATAAAAAAATTAAGTTCTGGAATTCATATAATTGAAATTATCGATTTGCTTTAAATGTCATAACCTCTAAATGCTTAGGAAGTATCACATCTGACCTTGGAGAAAATAATTTTGCTTCTTTTATAAATGGCGCTGCTTTTGATGCGATAGCTTTTTCTTGTGAGGCAGAATAGGTCACCCTAAAATCATCCCAGTGCGTTGGAATGATAATCCTTGGAAAATTAGTAAGAGATATAAGCCTTTCTGTGTAATTGTATATTTCCTTTCTTGAATTTGCAGACCCAGCCAATAAGATATCTGGGCTAAGCCCTTCGATTGCATCTCCAATGAAATTCATGGATCCCATGCTCATTAATTGATGGTTTTCAAATCGAAATAAATACATCATGGAATTGCCTTCAACAAATTCTTTGATCTTTAATGGTACAGCTATGTTCTTAGGTATTGATTCAGAGCTAAAATATTGTTTTTTTCTAAGAGCAGAGTGTAGGGATGGCATTATTTTTACTGAAAAATTATCAAAAACATAATCTTCTCCTCCCTTTATTGTGATGATTTGATCGTTAGGTATAGCATGAGCTCTTAAGAGGTTTGACATGCTTTCGGTTCCAATAACCTTGGCTCCAGTTTTCTTTGCTATATAAGGAACATCTGCCGCATGATCAAAATGGGTATGATGAACAAAAATATAGTCAGCTGATGAAATATGCTTATTGATCATCATGGTGTCTGGGATGTAAAGATCGTCTCTTATAAATTTTGGCCTTTGATCATTGCCCCAATCTCTAGATGTGGCTGCATTTGAAATATTTGCAGTCGTACTATTGCCTACAAGTTTTATTCGTGAAATATAGGGATCTATTAATATTGTAGTGGTATCACTTATTACTTCCCATCCTGCGGCTCCAAGATATTTAAGACTAAGATTGGATTTTATTTTTTGCTGATTTTGACAACCAGAGAATAATTGTAGAGTAAGAAAAAAGGCTATAATTGAAATTTTTTTTATCCTTTTTAATAAAATCATAATCTTCCTAACTGTTTATTTTTTTACTTTTTTAATAAAATTTGATATTAAAAAATATTTATGTGTTATATGAGATGGGTATTCCATAAAATTATATATTATAATATTATTTATCAATTCAAATTAAATATTCAGTATTGTAGATAGAATAATAATTATTACAAAAAATTATAAATGATCATTCGGTAAAAAAATATGTTAAAAAAATATCTCTCAATTAATTTTATCCTCTTTTGCTTTATTATGGTTACGGCTAATTCATTCTTATATGGAGCAGATACAGCAGACTCAAGCGGAATTTCCATCTTTTTACTTATCACTGGCCTCTTTGGAGGTATGGGCATGTTTCTCTATGGAATGGAAATGATGAGCGATGGAATGAAAATGACAGCTGGAAATAGCATGAGGAATATTCTTGAGAAACTTACTTCAAATAAATTTTTAGCAGTTACGGTTGGAGCTTTAGTGACCATGGTCATACAAAGCAGTAGCGCCACAACAGTAATGCTTGTAAGTTTTGTGAATTCAGGTCTGATCAATTTTTCACAAGCCCTTGGTGTTATTCTTGGGTCTAACATTGGTAGTACTGTCACTGCTCAGATTGTTGCATTTAAAGTAACTGATTATGCATTATTATTAATCGCCGCAGGTTCTCTTATGGCGCTCTTTTCTAAAAAAGACAATGTAAAAAATATTGGATTTGTAATTCTAGGTTTTGGTTTACTGTTCTATGGTATGAAGGTTATGTCAGACACTATGAAGCCATTACGGTCAGATCCCACATTCAATACGATACTAACTAGCTTTGAAAACCCTTTTTTTGGAATAATAGCAGGAGCTGTATTTACCGCTCTAGTTCAGAGTAGTAGCGCTACAACAGGAATTGTTATTACTCTAGCTAGCGGAGGTTCAATAACGCTTGAAGCGGGAATACCTCTTATTCTTGGAGCGAATATTGGGACATGTGTTACCGCATTATTGGCTGGATTAAATGCTTCTCGAGATGCTAAGCGAGTAGCGATTGGCCATGTAACATTTAATGTGTTAGGTGTTTTACTTTTTTGTTTTTGGATACCTACGTTTGCTGATTTTGTATCTCAAACTTCTGATAACATACCCAGGCAGATAGCAAATGCACATACGATATTTAATATTATGGCAACCGTTGTCTTTATTCCTTTTACTTCCTATATATCAAAAATTATTATCCAATATTTTCCTGATGAAAATATTGAGCGAGATATTAACAAGCCTGCCATTTTGCACTTAGATGAAAACTCTATAACTGAACCAGATGTGGCTATTAATAATGCCCATGCTGAGATTAGCGGAGTAGTAGGGTTGATGGAAAGAGTGGTAGGTTCAATTGTTCTTCCTTTCGTGAATGAAAAAGATGAAAACCTAGATGTTGAAAATGCAGAGCTTGATTTACAAGCAGGCATGCAACAACGAATTGAAAAGATTGCCTTTTTAAATCATAATATTTCCGATTATTTATTAAAAACCAGCAGATCAGAGCTATCTCCAAACCAAACTGAGGAGATTTACGCGCTGCTATCTTCCGTGAATTATCTTGACTCTATGAATAACATAGTCAATCTACGTTTTGATTCTCTTGTTGAGAGTAAAAGCAACCTTAAGGATTCTTTTTCTGATCAAGGAAAAGAAGAAATTATTGATTACCATAAAAAACTATTAAAACAACTTAAACGTCTTAATAAATTTTTTGAAAAATTTGATCGATCTAAAGCTGAAAAGATTATGTCAAAAATTGAAAAGAATAAAGATATTGAAGAAAAATATAGACTGGATCACTTTCAAAGAGTTAGCAAGAATGTAGCTGAATCAGTTGCAACGCATCAATTACACATTGACCTTTTAGCTATGCTTAAGCAATTAAATATCTTTATAGAGCTAATAGCGTCCAGTCTATTGAAGTTAGAAGAGAAGCCTCAAAGCAAATGAGTTGCCTCTTTGTTTGATAAATTAAAAAAAGTCTTTACAATTTCTTTAATAGTATTTTTTTTAGCGTCATGCGATCGTTCAGATGGTAATGAATTAAATCGCATTTTCTTAGATGCTCAAAAATTTCAGATTAATCAACGCCCCCTTTATACAAATTTAGAGTTTTGGTATGACCTCCAATCCAAAGATACTCCGTATACTGATTTTAGCAGTCTACCTTCTTTAACAGAAGAGAGTATCGAGTCAAGGTATCAATTTTGGATTGATATTTTAGAACGCTTGGATGGAATCAGTGTTGATAAATTGCCGAAAACTGATCAGATTAATTATAAGATATTTAAAAGAATTGTCAGTGAGCGAATACAAGAAGTAAAATTTAAAGGCCATCTAATGCCTATCAATACTGACTCTGGTTTTCATACTGGTTTGCCTAGAATTGTCAATGCAATGACTTTTAAGACAGAAAGTGATTATGATAAATATCTTTTAAGATTAAAAGATTTCCCACGTTATTTTAATGAACAAATAACCCTTATGAGAAAAGGCATTACGACCGGAATGACTCTACCTAAAGAGATCTTAGGTGGATATGATAATACAATATCTGCGCACATGGTAAATGATCCAGAAAAAAGTCTTTTTTTTAGACCATTTATGACCATTCCAAATTCTTTCTCTTCTGAGGTAAAATTTAATTTAGTAAACAATGGACGTTCTGTAATTATTGATAGCGTTGTAAAGGCATACACCGATTTTTATAAATTTTTTAAAAATGAATATGAGCCTAACGCAAGAAATACATTAGGGGCATCCTCCTTGCCAGATGGAAATAAGTATTATCAATTCAAAGTAAATCAATATTCTACATTGGATCTTTCACCAGACGAAGTGCATCAAATGGGTTTAGCTGAAGTTGATCGCATTAAAAAAGAAATGGAAGTAATTATATCAAAGGTAGGATTTAGGGGAAGCTTTAAGGAGTTTTTAGCATTTTTAAGAACAGATAAACAGTTTTATGCGTCTACGCCAGATGCATTGATTAAAGAGGCAGCTTTTATAGCAAAGAAGATGGAAGCAAAGCTTCCATCATTATTTAAAACCCTACCTAGAATGACATATGGAGTAGTTCCAGTTCCAAATGAAATTGCACCCAATTATACTGCTGGTAGATATGTTGGACCAGCAAAAGGAAGTATTTCGCCTGGTTATTATTTGGTCAATACTTACAATCTTAGATCGAGACCGCTTTATAATTTAGAGGCATTAACATTTCATGAGGCTGTTCCAGGACATCATTTGCAGATTTCCATATCAGATGAATTGGAAAACGTTCCTTTTTTTCGCAATGGTTTATATATAGGAGTGTATTCAGAAGGATGGTCACTATACAGCGAATGGTTAGGAATCGAAGCAGGGTTTTATACTGATCCTTATAGTGACTTTGGAAGGTTAACATATGAGATGTGGAGAGCTTGTAGATTGGTCGTTGATACAGGCATACATGCTTTTGGCTGGTCTAGACAGCAAGCTATAGATTTTTTATCAAATAATACTGCATTATCTGCTTATGAGTGCTCTACAGAGACTGATCGATATATATCATGGCCTGGTCAAGCTTTAGGTTATAAAATAGGTCAAATGAAAATAATGGAATTAAGAAAAATGGCTGAAAAAAAATTAACCAATCAATTTGATATTCGCGAATTTCACGATGTGGTGCTTTGGAGCGGATCCGTTCCTTTGGATATACTAGAGGAAAATGTTATGGAATGGATTGATGATCAAAAAAAATAATTTGAATTCACCATACGACGTTATAATTATTGGATCAGGTATATCTGGCCTTTGCTGTGGAGCTTTACTATCTATGGAAGGCAAGCGCGTGATGGTTCTTGAAAAACATTTTAAAATTGGAGGCTATACTCATACTTTCAAAAGAAAAGGTTTTGAGTGGGATGTAGGAATTCATTACGTAGGATCGGTTCACAATAAGAAATCATTCACTAGAAGATTATTTGATAAAATATCTGATAATAATCTTAAATGGGAAAAGATGAGCGACAATTACGATCGCATGATCTTTCCAGATAAGACATATGATTTTATTGCTCCTAAGAAAAAATTTATAGAAATGATGAAAAATTACTTCCCAGAAAATATTGAAGAAATAGATACTTATATATCTTTAATTGGTAAAGTAAATAACAGTGCCATGAAATACTTTTCAGCTAAGGCCTTATCAGGGATTTCTGAAAAATTATTGCGAGGATATTTGACTCGTGAGTTTTTAAAGTATTCTAACATGACTACTTATAATGGTTTGAAATCTATAATTTCTAACAAAAAGCTAATTGCAGTTTTAGCGGGGCAGTGGGGTGATTATGGGATGCCTCCTAAAGAAAGTAGTTTTGTTATGCATTGTATGATAGTAAATCATTACTTTGATGGAGCAAGCTACCCTGTGGGTGGTTCTAGTACTATAGCAAAAACAATTGTCTCTGTAATTGAAAAAAATGGGGGTGAGGTTTTTGCAAGCAAGGGAGTGAAAAAAGTTTGGATTGAAAATTTTGTCGCAAAAGGAGTTATTCTTGAATCAGGAGAAAAAATTCCATCTTTAACAGTGATTAGTAGTGCAGGCGTAAATAATACCCTTACAAAATTTTTGCCAAATATAGAAAAGTTAAAAAATTACAAAAAAAATCTTAATTACGTTAAACCATCTTCTGGTCATGCATGCCTATATGTGGGCTTAAATAAAAGCGCTAAAGCATTAGGTATAACTGATACTAATCTTTGGATATATCCTTCTTATGATCATGATGATAATGTCAAAAAATTTAAGAAAAATCAAGATTGTGATTTTCCTGTTCTCTACATGTCTTTTGCTTCATCTAAAGATCCAGAATGGAATAAAAAAAATAAAGATTTATCAACTATGGAGGTAATTGTTCCTTCAATATTCGATCATTATAAAAAATGGTCTAAAAAACCTTGGAAGAAAAGAGGGAAAAGCTACGAAATGTACAAGCAGATATTATGTGAGCGTATTATCCAAGCTATTTATATCCATTGCCCGCAATTAAAGGGAGAGATTTCGTATTATGAGCTTTCGACCCCATTATCAACAAAATCTATGGCAAATTATGATTATGGAGAGTTATACGGAATCGATCATGATCCCAATAGATTTAATCAAAAATGGCTAAAGCCTAAAACTCCAATAAAGAATTTATTTTTGACAGGTCAAGATATTTTGACTGTGGGAATTGCAGGGGCCTTGGCTTCGGGCGTTCTAACAAGCTCTGTTTTGCTTGGCAAGAATTTGTTTAAAAAAATTTGATTAAAAACTATAAGGATTATATTTCATTTTTTCCATGGATATAATTCTTTATTCCAGTTAAGGCTTTTGTACTTATTCAATATAACCATCGTATCATTTATTGGGATTGATTCCATTCTTCCATATTTGCTTGAAATCGTTTCTGCTGCAAATAGCGAATTGATAATAGCTTCTTCTGTTGCTTCAACAGTAGCCAAGAAAAGACCGTTCATATTGCTATTTTTCACTTCTTTCCTTGTGTATGTAGAAGCGTCATTTGATAATGATTGATGTGTTGAGAAAATAATTATATAATCACCGCTTCCATTTGAAGAGTATCCGCCTACTTTTCCAAATGCTAATTCTGCGCGTTTAGCCATTCGAAGTAAGTTTCGATTAGATAAAGGTGCATCTGTGGCGATAACAATCATACAAGACCCTTCTTCGCCATCATATGGGATAACTTCTGAAAAAGCACTTTTCTTCAGTTCTCTACCAATAGGTGCACCATTAATAATGAGATTACCTCCAAAATTTGTTTGCACAAGGGCACCTATGGTATAGCCACCATATTTTTTTGGTAAAATTCTTGATGATGTTCCAATTCCGCCTTTAAACCCAAGGGCCCTTGTTCCAGTCCCCGCACCTACAGAACCTTCTTTGATAATTCCGCTTTTTGCTTTTCGCATAGCAGATAAAACATGCTTTTTCTTCACATGCCTACCTTGAATATCGTTTAGTCCTCCATCGTTAGTTTCACCGACAACAGGATTAACCGATTTGATCTTATTATTGTTTGATATCATATAGTCAACAATTGCATCTGCTACTAAAAAAACATTTAAGGTGTTTGTTAATGCAATAGGAGTTTCAATAGTGCCTAGCTCAGATATTTGAGTAAAACCTAAGGCTTTTCCGAAGCCATTCGTTACATGAACAGCAGCCATAACTTTTTCATTGAAAATATCTCTAGGATGTGGTTTAATAATAGTAACCCCAGTCCTCACATTATTACCCTGAATAATTGTTTCGTGGCCAACCTGAACTCCCTTCACATCAGTGATGGCATTAAATTCTCCCGTTTTAAATATTCCAATTTCAATACCCATGTCCCTGGGCCTTTTTTTCTGTCCATTAGAAAATTGAAATAGGCTGATGCAGGTCAACATAATTTTAAAAGTATGTATATTCATTTAACTAAAGTTAATAATATTGGTAAAATAATTGTTTACATCTTTTTAAGGAATAAATTGAATTATCATTTTAACCAATAATTATTTATAAAGGGTTTAATTATGCAAAATGTCAGAGTGGATCAAATTAGTAAGAAGTTTGATGAGTCAAAAAAGGATATCAATGCAGCTAAGATTGACTTCAATCTAGAAGGCGAGTGGAGAGTATCAAGCGATCAAAAACAATTTGGAGGTATGGTAGCATACCCTAATGGCGAATTGCTTCTAGAGGCTGATTTTCCCGCTTTTCTCGGTGGAGAAGGAAGGGCACCATCTGCCTTGACATATTGTTTTTATGGTGCAATGAGTTGTTATGGGTCTACATTTGCTACACAAGCAGCGATGGCAAATGTGAAGATTGATGAAATGAAAATTAATTTAAAATTAAGTGTTGATTTTAGATCAGCAATAGGATTAGGGGAATTTCCACCGTTGAATAATTTTGAATTCAATGTTTATGTTAAAAGTGATTCTTCAAAAGAAGAAATAGAAAGAGTTAAAACATTGACCGATCAGCGCTGTCCTGCTATATGGGCAATGAAGAATCCAGTACCATTCACTACCAATGCTCAAAAAACAATGTGACTATTTTCAGTTACTTATTTTTTTAGCATTTCAAATTTAATTAACTCTACAGGGATGCTTCCTGCCTCATTGAATGTTTTAAGAAAATCTTTTAAAATAAATTTCTTTTTATCAGTTTCGATTTTCTCCGCATATTCCATCATCAGATCCTCAATAAGGTATTTTCCCGTCACATAACATGTTCCATATCCAGGTTGTCTTAAGTATAAGTGCTGTTCAAATCTAAGCAATTCGGGTTCACGCTCCATCCATCCTCTAGGAGTCCATTTCACATGGACTTGACTTGCTTCTTCCATTGTCATCATATTTGCATGAGCATAAAGTGAACCTAGTCCTCGAGCAGCCCTTTGCGCTAGCATAATCCAAACAATTTCTCGTGATCGCGGATTGTCATCATATAGACCCGCATGCATGAACATTTCCTCAGCTGCAGTTGCTATGCCTTCATTTTTAGAATCAAACATGTTATAAAGAGGCTCAGCTCTTCGTATAGGATTTGAATGAGGGTTGTCCCTTATTTCTGCAAGGTCAAACCAATGATAAAAATGGGAATAGAGTGGGAGGGGGTCGATATGCATTCCAATATAGAAAAAATTTCTTTTTTCGCTTTCAATGAATGATCCTCTATGCTCTCTTAATGCTGGCTCCATATTGGGTTTTATATACATAATATCATTTATTTCAAGAAAATTCATCATTTTTTTTATGGACTTATCTGTGAGTTGGTCAAATTCTTTTTTTGTATTAGCGGCGATTTGCTCTGGTAAGTTTTGATTGCGATGTTCTTCTAATTTTAAAGATGACCAAGCTCTATTTAATTCTCTTTTTAAAAGCTGAACCTCTTCTTCCCATGTTAAGGGAATTAGATGAACATTTTTTTGATACCAGGAATAATTTTCTTTCCCTATTCCTGATGGACCGTTTTTCTTGGGCGATTCATTTTCAAGCCATTTTACAAAATCATTCGTAGAGACTCTTGCTTTATTAATAGCTGTAATAAGATTAGGTATTGTTTTAGGTTTGTGGTGAGATAGTAATTCTTTTTCAATTTTATTAAGGTCATCAATTTGAGACTGAATATCTCTGATCCCTGCGATCCACAGATCCTTAGCGTTTCCTGTTAAGTTCTTCCTTGCTTGGTCTAGAAGCGGGGAAATAACATTGAGTTCCTTGGTTATTTTTTTTATAGAATCTTTATTAAGAGGAAGTGAGTATTGCCAATACTCAAGCAGTGCATGATTTACCGGTCCTTCATGTGCAGGGACGTCACTTTGATACATCCATATCGTTTGATAAAAGGCAGGATCTCTTTCCCATGATTTAAGTACCCGTCTATTAAAATCAAATCCATTCATTTCAGCTTTAATTAACATCCAGTCAGCTTTCCATGAATGCTTCCATCCAGTAGTATCTATTGAATTTAGTTCTTTTGCTAATTTTTTATATTTTTGTTGTCTTTTTTTAAACTGAGACTTTGTGTAATCTGGTGCTCCATTAAGCAGTGGTGGTGACTCAAACTTTCGCCATTTAAAGAAAAATTTCTCAAGCTTCATGTTAGTTTCAGATTCTTTTGCAAGTGCAATTGAAGATATAATAGCAATGATAAAAAAAAGATATTTTTTCATTTTATTCCTTTAAAATCTTAATAAATAGCAATTAAATACTTTTAAAGACTGTAATTGTTTATTAACGAATATAAAGCCTATTTTATTTTTATATACGAAGAAATAAGTTAATTTGTTCATATGGATAATTATCTACATATTGATTCACCTTTAATAGAATCTCTTATAGTTGGAAATAGTTTAGATGCAAAGGTTTGGTTAAAGATGGATACTATGCAGCCATCTGGATCATTTAAGCTCAGAGGCATAGGTTATGCCGCATTAAGATATGCCGAGCAAGGCGCTGAAGGTTTTATTGCTGCTTCTGGAGGAAATGCAGGTCTAGCGGTTGCATATGCTGGTAGAAAATTAAATAAAACTGTAACCGTTGTAGTGCCAACAACCACTAAAGAAATTGCTAAAAACCTTATCAAAAGGGAAGGCGCTCACGTTATTGTAAAAGGGGATAATTTTTTAGCTTCGCATGATCATGCGATAACGATGTCCAATGATAGAATAAAATATATTCATCCATTTGATGATCCATTAATTTGGGAAGGCCATTCAACACTCATTGATGAAATAGTTAATAAGGGGGTTAATCCTGATGCTATCCTATTATCTGTAGGAGGCGGAGGGTTGTTACTTGGCGTAGAAAAAGGGTTAAAAAGGAATGCTCTTAATCATACAAAAATTATAGCGGTTGAGACTGAAGGGGCAGACTCTTTTAATCAATGTATAGATTCAGATGAATTTATTGAATTAAAAGAAATAACAACTGTCGCTACTTCATTAGGAGCAAAAAAAGTAGCTAAAGCTTTATTTGACCTTAGGAAGAGTAAGAATATCTTAGGTCATGTTGTGAGCGATAAAGACGCTGTTAATGCTGTCGATTGCTTTTTAAATGATCATCGTCAGTTAGTTGAGCCTGCTTGCGGAGCTAGCTTAGCTCCTTTATATAACAATCTAGAAGTTTTCAAAGATATGAAGGAAATTGTTGTAGTGGTATGTGGAGGCGTAGGCTTCTCATTGGCAGACCTTACAGCTTTTAAAGCTAGATAGTATTTTTATTAAAAAAGAAAAAAAGCCTAATCAATAAAAAAATAAAATACAATCCCACCATTAATTGCCAAAAAAAACTCTCTTTATCTTTAAGCAGGTTTATTATACAAAGAAGCCCAAGGCTTGCATATATTAATCCATTTAATTTAAAATTACTGTTTCTCAACTATTTGCCAAACTTACCTGATTGATAGTCTTCAAAAGCTTGTAAGATCTCTTGTCGAGTATTCATAACAAATGGCCCTCCTCTAGCAACTGGTTCATTTATAGGCTCACCAGCAATTAATAAAAATTTGGTATCTTTTTTTGTTGAAATACATTCAAATAAGCCTTTTTTATCTAATACGGCTAAACTTCCTTTGGATACTAATAAGCCTGATGAAATCTCTCCTTCGTAGATATAAATAAACGCATTCCATCCGTCATTGATATCAACTGAAAATGAATCGTTAACATTTTTCAATGTTATATCGAGATATATTACACCAGTATGCGGTTTTCCTGGACCGTTGATTGAATTGTATTCCCCTGAAATAATTTTGATCCGCTGACTATTACTATCAATGATTGGAATATCTTCTGCAGGTATATCATTATAAGAAGGTGTGATCATTTTTTTATCTCGTGGTAGATTTAACCAAAGTTGGAATCCCCTAATAAGCCCTTTTGTTTGCTGAGGCATTTCACTATGAATTACCCCACTTCCAGCCGTCATCCATTGGACCGATCCATCAGAAAGAAATCCTTCGTTTCCAGCATTGTCCTTGTGGTGGAATTTTCCATTTTTTATATATGTTATAGTCTCAAAACCGCGATGAGGGTGAGAAGGGAATCCCGCGATATAATCATTGGGGTCGTCACTACCAAACTCATCTAAAAGCAAGAAAGGATCAAGCATGTCTAAATCTGGGCTTCCAATAATCCTTGTAAGATTAACGCCAGCGCCATCTGAAGTCTTTAATCCTTTTATTTTGAATTTTATCTGTCGCATTTAGTTGGTCAAAGCTAGATATTTAATTTTTAATAATTTAAATAATTTTTGTAAACGTTGAGTATAATTGTATAATTTATATCTTAATTATACCCTATATAAAAAAGGATTATTTAGATGCAAAAATGGCATATTATATTTTTAACTTTTTCATTATTATTAATTTCTGGCTGTGGCAATTCCTCTAAAGATAATTCAATAAAAAAACTTGCAAAATCATCAGTAAAGATAGAAGCAGGTTCCTATAAAATGGATATTGAAAATTCTTTGATTAAATGGACCGGTAGAGAAGTTTCTACAAAGTCCCATTACGGAACCCTTCGAATGAAGCAGGGAGATATGAATATTAATGGAAATGGATCAATCAATGGAAGAATAGATATTGATATGTCTTCAATTGACTGTGAAGATCTTGAAGGACGAGGAAAAAAATCTTTAGAGAGACACTTAAGAAGTGATGATTTTTTTAACGTGGAAACATTTCCAATTGCTACATTAATATTTACAAGTGATGGTAATTTAAATAAGGCTAACCAGCTTTCATTTACGGGGGACCTGACTATTAAGGGCTCTACACATCCAATTGCTTTTTTAGCTGAAATAAATAATAATGATCAAAAATTAGAAGCAATTGCAAATATGTCATTCGATCGTTCAAAATATAATGTCAGATTTCGATCTGGTACTTTTTTTCAAAATTTAGGTGATAAACTGATTTACGATGAAATTGAAATGGCTGTATCTATTTTAACGCAATAATTATATATAACCAGGAGCTAAGATGTATATAAAATATTTATTTTACTTATTGCCATTTACCTTTAGCAATGCTCAATGGGTACAAAATGAGAACGCCACTCAAACTACAGCAGGCAATTTGGTCATGGAGAATGTTCCTGCAATACCTCAAAGCACTAAAGAAAAGACTCGACAATATTCCAATATTAGAAGCGCATCTTTTCGCTCATGGAGCTTAGATGGAAAATCTATGATAATTGCTACTGGATTTGGCGAGACCACCCAGCTTCATAGAGTTGATCGCCCATTAGGCCAAAGAAGTCAAATCACTTTCTTTAACGAACCAGTTCGTGGTGGCTACTATTCAAAAAATCCAAAAAATAATGGATTCCTTTTTTCTAAGGATATAGGTGGAAGTGAAAACTGGCAGGTTTTTTATCATGATGCTTCCTCAGGAGAATTAACCATGCTCACTGATGGAAAATCTCGAAATTATACCAGCGGATGGTCAAACAGTGGAGATTATTATTCTTTTTCTTCTAATAAGCAAAATGGCACTGATACGCACGTGTTTATTTCTGATTTGAAAGGGAATGAGAAGCAATTATTTTCAAAAAAAGGGTCGTGGAGTGCTGTTGATTGGTCTGTAGATGATAGTCAAATATTGGTTAGGCGATATATATCAATCAATGAATCCTATATGCATTTTGTTAATATTAAAAATGATACAATGGAAGAGTTCAATCCAAGCAAAGAAAAGATAAGTTATGGCGGTGGACAATTCAGTAAAGATGGGCAAGGGCTTTACTATACTTCAGATGAATCTACTGAATTTCGCCATTTACGATATTATGATTTCAAATCAAAAAAACATTCTATTGTCACTAAAAATATACCATGGGATATAACCAATTTTTCTTTATCAGATGATGGTAAATATTTAGCATTTGTTTCAAATGAAAATGCAATTTCAAAATTACATATTTATCGCACAAGAGATTTAAAGACAGTCAAATTGCCAGATCTACCCATAGGTCAAGTATCTGGTCTTTCATTCAATCATGATAATAATCAATTAGCAATGACTTTGAATACTTCAAAATCCCCTGGCGATATATATGTTTTAAATATTAAAAAAAGATTATTAACTCAATGGACTGAAAGTGAAGTCGGAGGTTTAAATAATAATAATTTTGTAGTGCCAGAATTAGTCCGTGTTAATTCTTTTGATGGTTTAAAAATATCTGGATTTCTATATCGACCTAAAACAAAAGGTCCTCATCCTGTAATCATTTCAATCCATGGAGGGCCTGAAGGTCAATATCGACCAGGTTTTTCCTCTAGATTTCAATACTGGATAAATGAGCTGAATTGCGCTGTCCTTGCAACAAATGTAAGAGGTTCTGCTGGATTTGGTAAATCTTTTGTAAAGATGGACAATGGATTTAATAGAGAAAAATCCGTTAAAGATATTGGTGCATTTTTAGACATGATTGAAAAGGATGATTTGTTAGACAATAAGAGAGTTGGTGTGTATGGTGGTTCCTATGGTGGATATATGGTTCTTGCGTCCATGACGCATTACAATGAAAGGTTAAGGGCCGCTGTTGATGTTGTTGGTATTTCTAATTTTGTTACTTTTTTACGAAATACCCAATCTTATAGACGAGATCTTCGTAGGGCCGAATATGGCGATGAGCGCATTCCTGAAATGCATGATTTCCTTCAAAAGATTTCCCCAAATAATAATGTTGAAAAAATCACTAAGCCTATATTTATAGTCCAGGGATATAACGACCCAAGAGTTCCTGTAACAGAATCTGAACAAATGCGCGATGAAATAAAAAAGAATGGTGGCGATGTATGGTATATGGTTGCGATGGATGAAGGGCATGGATTTAGAAAAAAATTCAATCGAGACTATTTCACTAATGCAATGAGCGTTTTTTGGGAAACTTTTTTAATTAATAATCAATAATTTGATTTAAAAAAAA
>CESM01127394.1_pt1 | contig 18702 bp, 19 predicted proteins | sample 361421 | NCBI WGS metagenome assembly CESM01 (sample SAMEA2622219, study PRJEB7988) | marine metagenome | isolation source: saline water (ENVO:00002010), including | reverse complement strand
AAAAAAAATTGGGCAAACAGAATATGTAAAAATTCAAAATGAAGAATAGTTATATGAATAATCCAAAAGTAGGCATATTACTCAGTCAGATTGATGGCACTGAACTTACAAAAGAATGTATTAATTCTATCAAAAAATGTACTTATGAAAATTTACATTTTTACATTGGTGATAATTTTTCAAAGAATCTTGATATAGTTAGTTTATTCAACATACATTCAAATACAAATTTTTATATTTATAAAGAACGTCTAACTTATTGTGAAACTTTCAATTATTTAGCTAATAAAGCGATTCAAGATGATTGTGAATTTATATTTGTTTTAAATAACGATACAAATGAATTTTCAATTGATTATTTTGAAAAAATTTTAACCACTTTTCAAGACAAAGACATAGGAATGGTAGGTTCACAGTGTAAAGATTATGATGGAAATATGAGGCACTCAGTGAATAAATTAAAGAATAAATTTGGAGAAAGTGTATTGATTCCAACAGAAGGTTTTTTAGTAAGGTCTGAAGCCTGGGAATCTGTTGGTGGATTTAATGAAAGTTTAAAAATGTATGGTGAGGATATCATCCTTATCTCTAATTTAACAAACAAAGGATGGAAAATTTCCAATAATTCTGAAGTATCATTTTCTCATCTTGGGGGTGCAACAATAAAAAAATTTCCATTTTCAAAAATATTTCTGAGAACAAGAAATGGAGTATTGATCTTAAGAAGTTTAAAATTACCATTTTTGTATAAAATAAATTATTTTATAGGTTGGAACAGGCAAACACTATACAGTTTTAAAAGTAAAGGTTTGTTTTACTTTCCAATATTTGTAATTTGGTTTTTTATTTCTGTAGTAAATGGATTTATTGTAAAAAAATTAAATTAATTTTTTAATTAATTTCCAATACTCATCCACAGTACCACAATCAAAATAATCAGAATCAGATTTTATATATCCAACCTTCTTACCACTCTCTATTGCTGGGTTTATAGAAAATCCAATATGAGGATCACTGTTGTATATGTAAGGTAAGTAGTCTAATTTCCAGGCCATGGCTCCCCAACTATATTCATAGTCACAGGACGGATCTTTATCAATTACATTTTTGATTAGACCATTTTCAATTTTACATTGACCAAGCTTTCCTTTTTGGTAGTGTTTAATTTTAAATAATCCAGCAACTGCACTTAATTCTGATTTTGATTGCAACAGGGATACCATTTCGTTACCCAAGTTGACATTAGTGATATAAGTATCTGGCATAATTGAGATAAATATATCATCTTTTGAAAAAGTCTTGCTATTTAACATTAAATTAATTGTTTCATTCATAGTTTTTGTTTTTACTACTTGTATTTCCTCAGTATTCAAATAAGAATCTAACCCATCTAATTGTTTTAAAATCGGAATAAAGGTTTCATTCGTAGAAAGAATATAATTATGTACTCCCGAGTTATCAAGCCAACTGAATGAATTCATAAGCAAATTTTTATTTTCCTTGAGTGGTAATAAAAATTTAGGAATTCCACCAATGCGCACAGCATTACCTGCAGCGGCTATTAGTCCATATACTTTGCTCATGGATATAGGTTTTGATTAACATAGATATACATATGAAATATATAATAATACCAGCAAGAGGCGGCAGTAAAGGCATAAAGAACAAAAATCTAAGAAAAATACAAGGAATGAATTTAGTTGAATGGTCTATTATTCACGCAAAATTTATTTCTAAAAAGGAAGATAAAATAATTATTAGCTCTGACAGCGAAAAAATTTTAAATATTGCTAAAAAAATGCATGTAATTGCTCACAAACGACCAGACGAATTATCTGGTGATAAAGTATTTACAGAACCAGTAATGGTTGATGCAATTAGTAAATACAATTGCAAAGATAACGATTTAATAATTCTGTTGCAACCTACTAGTCCGCTAAGAAGAAAATCTACAATACTAAATTGCTTAAAAGCAGTAGAGGAAGAAAAGTATGATTCATCTTTAACCTTGAGAAACACTCATTTATTTTTTTGGAGTAAAGATAGTGAAGTATTTAGTCCACAATATAGCGAAAGACCAAGAAGACAAGACATGACTGGACAATTTTCAGAAACAGGTTCAGTATATGTAACTAAATATAAACATTTCAAAAAAACTGGATTAAGGCTCTCAGGAAAAACAAAAGGTATTGTGTCTGAATATAGTGAATCTTTTGATATTGATACTATTGAAGATTTAAGAATATCAAGACTTTTATCCAAAGACTATGTCGACGAGTGGAAAGAATTTATATAAACTTATCGTTAAATTTTTGAAGACTAACTAACTGATCTTTAGAAGCAAAGTTTGAAATATTTCCTTTCAAAAATTCATTCACCTGGTTATCAAAAATGTGCTGTCTATTTTTTGGAAAATTTTTTGACAGTGTTTTACTTGTAACTAATTGCACTTTGGAAGACATTGTATAGTATTTTACCTTTCCTTTATTGCCTATAATTTCTATAAAAGAATCTTGTTGTTCTTCTAAAAAATTGTATATAAAGCTTCCAATTATATTTTCTGACGATTTAAAAATTATTTTTGAATGACTTACATCCAAATTCTGAGATTTGCTAACTTTGTCAAGTGAACTAAAGCTTAATACTTCTTTTTCTCCAAAATCATTTGTTAAATAGCAAAACAAGTCTGGGAAGTGAATGTTGTCGTCAAATAAGCTTCGCTTACTTTTATATTGATATTTTGAAACAGAGTTTTTTAAAACAGCACTGCTTCCAAATTTGACATGAAAATCATATAATTTCCCCAGTTTGTTATTTTCAATTAGCATTTTTATATAATTTACTGCAGGATCAAACCTATAAGTCAGCCCAGGATACAGGTTGATATTCTTCTTACTAAGCAATGTAAATAAATTTTTAAGGCTGTTTAAGTTTTCCGCAAATGGTTTTTCGAACAATATATCACAATTGTTTATCTCAAGTTGTTCTATTAATGAAGCCCTATCTTTAACTGGAGTGGCAATAATTACTTTATCATATTCTTTATTTCTTACATCTTCAAGAGATTGTTGATTTTTGTGAGTTCCTTTATTTTTATCATAAACGTTAACTTCTAATTCCTTATGCTTTATGAGACTATTTAAATGCTTGTTTCCTGCTGACCCCAAACCAACTAATAAAACTTTCATAATTATTTTGCTGAAGTAAATCCACCATCAACGACTAGGTTATGACCATTAACGTATGAAGAGTTAGGTGAAGCTAAAAAAAGAGAAGCAAGAGTTATGTCTTTTGTATCAGCTCCCATACGTTTTAGAGGTGTTAAAAAGGAATACTGGTCTATAAAATTTTTTGGCTGCCCCCTTTCAAAACCTCCTGGAGATATACAGTTAACTCTTATACCTTCTGGACCAAGTTTTGCTGCAAGATCTTTAGTTAAACCAATGATGCCTGCTTTTGCTGATGCATATTCAATTCTTTGTTCAGGCAAATTACTTGAAGTATAAATTTCTCTATCTCGTCCCACCATCCCTGCAATAGACGCAACATTGATTATTGAAGGATACTTACTCTTAAGCAGTTCTTCGTAAAATATTTGAATGCTTAAAATGACTGAAATTAAATTAAGATTAAACTCTTCAAGTAAATCATCTTTTTCCAAATTGGGAAACCTATTAAAAACTTGTGATTGCCCACCTTGATTGTTGATTAATACATCTGGTTTAAAATCTGACTCTTTAAGAATAGTTTGAAGATTTTTTTCAAAATTTTTGTCTAAAACATTTAATACACCACCTTTTATGGTCGAGGATTTATTAATTTGATTTAAATATTTTATAGATTTGTTCAAGGATTCTTCCTTTCGGCTTGTTATAAAAACATTTGAATTATTTTTAACAAAGCCTTCTGCCATATCAAATCCCAAATTATTAGCTCCACCGATAATAAAAACATTTAAGTTGTCTAAGTTTAAATTCATATTTCTAGATTACTTTGATTTTTAAGTTCAATTAAGAAATTTTCTATTTTATATTCCCACAAGTTTGGAAATTTTTTTAAAAAAGGGTTTATCTGATCAGCGTTATGGTAAGTTCCTTTATGGATTTGTTTTTCTGGTTTTATATCTCCAGACATAAAAGCGGGGAATATTTTTATAAAATCTTCAGTAATTTGCTTTTCAAGCCGTTCGTATGTTTGACGAAATGTTAAATCTAAATCAAAATTATTCTCTGTTTGATAAATTATATCACCAGTATCAATCCCTTCATCAATTATGTGGATACTGGTTCCTTTTGGTGTGTTTTCATAAAAACTCCAAAAATTAGGGTTAGCTCCTCTGTTGTAAGGCAAAAAAGAAGAGTGTAAGTTCAAAATTGGAATTTCAATTTTTTCCAACACTTTTTTTGTGATAATGTATCTGTATCTGTATGATAAGATAATTTTCGGTTGAAACTCTTTTATTAAAGCATTGTCAATGGCTTTATTGTATTGAAGATATTCAATTTTTTTTTCGTCGAAAAAACAATTTATTTTTGAATCAATCGGAGACAGTAGTAGAACTTTCAACTCAAATAATGCTTAGCTTCTATCGGAGAATTTATGTCAACATCCATAAGACATACGCTTCCTAGAAGGTCTTCATATAAAGACGGATGTAAACCACTTGAAGGTCGAACAGATTTGGTGTTCTGCTTTGTAAAAACTTCACCCTTTTTAATATTTTTTGTACTAAATATACTTCTTTTAAATATAAGGTTTGTCATTTCTGAGGGTTGTGGTTTAAATCTTGAGTTCTCAATCGAATTAGCAACATCATGTAATGTTTCTACATATTTTGTGAAACTAATTTTGTCTGCGGAGAATTCGTAGTCTAAAGGTTCTTCATTGTCTAACATTATATGTTTTTCAAAAAACCTTGCTCCTAATGCATATGAAATAATCGCACTCCTTTCATCTATTGAATGATCTGAAAACCCAGTTCTTATTTTAAATTCTTCTTTAAGTCTCGTAATTCTTCCAAAACTCATTTCTTTCAGTGGAGCGGGATAAGCAGAAAGACAATTAAATATTACAAAATTTTTATCTAGATTGGATTCCAAAATATCAATTGCTGCTTGTACCTCTTTTTCACTGCAACCTCCAATTGAAATAAAAACAGTTTTCCCCTTAGAAGCCACTTCTTTTATTAGTTCGAGATCACTTGCTTCATAGGAAGCTATTTTGTAGAGTTCACAACTTATGGATTCTAAAAAATCTAAATCTTGTATTGAAAAAACCGAAGAAAAAGGAATGATGTTTTTTGAATAAGAGTATTTAAAAAGTTCTTCATGCCACTCATAGGGTGTATACCCCTCACTGTATAAATCATATAAAGAATTCCCACCCCAATTATTATCTTCTTTTAATTTAAAAATTTCCTTATCTGAATTCAATGTTATGGAATCAGGAGTAAAAGTCTGAAACTTTACAGCATCAGCACCACTTTCAATAGCTAAGTCAATTAAGTTAATGGCGGAATTTTTATTTTGTTGATGGTTTGCTGATATTTCAGCAATAATAAAAGGAGATTTTTCATCTATATTGTTTAATTCAAATTTTTCCATAAAAATATGTTAATCGTAATAGAATATAATTTCGATGAAGATTTTATTAGTAACTAATGCATCAAAAACAACTGGTCTTGGGCACTTAATAAGATGCTTGCAGATCTCTTCACTTTTAGATGAACATAACATTGAAAATAATATTTTTTTAGATATTGATCAAGAATTAGACATAAGATATTTAATCGAAAACAAAAAAATAATTTTTGGAAACTATAAAGAACTTAAAAATTTAAATTTTAAAAATTATGATTTGTTAATTTTTGATTCATATCAAAATAGAGAGATTTTAAACAATATAGATATTAAAAAATATTTAATTTCCGACTCTCCCGAAGATATTAATTATGAAATAAATGGAATCATTGATTTTAATTTTGAAAATAAATTATTTTACAAAAATACAAATTTAGATAATCTTTTAGGACCAGAGTTTTTCCCAATTTCCAAAAAGACTACACCAGAATTTATTTTTAAGATTAATTATTCAAAATATATAAAAAATGTTTTAATTTCTATTGGTGGCGTATCCGATAATAAACTATTTGAATTAGATAGTTTAATCAATGATTTTTCAAATTTTGAAAATATAAATTTGTATATTGCAGACCCTCAAAACAAACTTTCTCAATATAGCAATAAATGTACAACTATTACACAAATGTCACTTTCTGCTATTTTAAAAACATATGCAATAGATTTAGCTTTAAATAATGGAGGCTTATCTAAACATATTTTGTTTAGAAATAAAATACATTGTTTGTTTATTGAAAGAACATCCTGGGAAAAACAATCAATAAACTCATTTATTCGAGAAGTTGGTGGTTTCAAATATGTAAAAGGTAAAGATTTAAGAGATTACGATTTTAATAATAATTTATTTGAAGAAATTCCATTAAATAATCTCAATCTTATAAAATATTTGACGAATTAGAATAAAAAACATGAAACCTTTTAAATCTCATATTCCATATACTAAGCATTCGATTTCAGAAAAAGATATTGAAGCAGTAACTAAAGTATTAAAAAGTGATTTTTTAACTACTGGTCCTGAAAATGAACTATTTGAGAGTAAATTTTCTGAATATATGGGGACAAAATTTGCAGTAACATGTTCCAGTGGCACTTCAGCTTTACATTTATTAGCATTGTGTGTTGATGATGCTTCAAATGGCAATTTTATAACAACTCCACTTACATTTGTCGCAGATGCTAATTGTGCTCGCTATGTGGGAGCAGATGTAAAATTTGCAGATATAGAAATTTCTACATTCAATGTTTCGATTGATAGTATTATGGAAAAAATTGACTCTAATACCAAATGCATTGTTGTGACACACTATGCAGGTCTACCGGCAGATATTCACAAGCTAGAAGAATATTGTAAAATTAACAATATATTTCTCATTGAAGACGCATGTCACTCACCAGGTGCACATTTAAACAGTAAACACACAGGGACATTTGGAGATGCTGCAATCTTTTCTTTACACCCAGCCAAACATGTAGCTGCTGGTGAGGGTGGAATTATAACAACAAATAATAAATTTCTATATGAAAAACTAAAACGCTTGAGAAATCATGGCTTAGAGTCTTGGCAAAAAAGAAAAGGTTATGTTTATGATATTAAAGAATTGGGTTTTAACTTTAGAATGACTGATAGTGAAGCTGCTTTAGCATCCAGCCAACTTGATAATCTAGATAAGAGTGTTGAAAAGAGAAATAAAATTGCCAATCAATATTTAGAAAATATTAATTTAGATTTTTATAATGTCCAAAAAATTACAGAAGACAGATCTCATGCGTACCATTTATTTCCAGTGGTAATTCCACAAAATAAAAACAGAGACGAATTTATGAATTATTTGAGAGAGTTGAATATTGGAGCAACAATTCACTATCCGTTAATTAACAAGCTAAGTTTTTATAAAGACTGTAATCAAGACACACCAAACTCTGAATACATAGGGAACAAAATTATCAGTATTCCGATGTACCCTACATTAGATGAATCTGAAATCGAATTTGTTATCTCAGCTCTAAATAATTTTTCTAAGTGATTAATTTTTTAAAAATTAATGTTGAGTTTGCGGGGTAATTTTCATTAATAATTTGTTTATTTTTTTCACTGTCAAAATCTTCCAAGTGATTTTCTAGATTATTGATTTTATTTTGAAATATATTTTTGTTTTCACAAAACCCGCTCAGATTACAATAAAGATTGTCAACAAAATTCCATTTACGCATAAATTCAAAACTCTTAGTGTTCAGAATTAATAGGGGTATACCAGAGTAAATAAGATTTAAAATCTTTGTAGTAAATGTTGAAACACAAAGTTTATAAGAAATATGTGGAACAGTATCTGTAATACTATAATTTTCTACCCCTAAATCATCTAAAATTTTTATTAACTCTCTAATTTCAACGCTTGGATGAGGGTTTATTACATAATCATATCCTTTCGGCAGGTTAGAAAAGATAAATTTAATATCCTCAATATTATCACTTAAGTCATCATCAACTCTATTAAAATATCTCATAAGAACTAAAATATTTCTACTTTCTGTTGAATAATTAACATTAAGAAACTTAGATTCATTAAATTGTGGATAGCCAACATAAACTAGATTCTTGTTCTTAGGAGCAAAGCTTATTGGTACATTGCTAATGTAAATATCATTGTCTGAAAATTGTTTTACAAAATCATTTTCTCTTCTGTAATGAGGTGCATGTGGGATAGAGTAGACTTTTTTATCTAAACCATTTAACAATTTTTTATAGGTATGAAATTTTTTTGTTGGAGGAAACTCTCGTTGGTCTATAAAAAAATAATCTGGGCAGAAGGTATCAACAATATTCAAAAGTATTTTGTAAGAGTAAAAATTATTAAAAAGTTTTATATAAAAAACCAAAATCAATTTCATTATTTTGGAATTCTTAAGAGAAAGCCTCAGGAAAACATCTCCTAAAGGAAAGGGAATAATTAAATCATTGTGATATTTTTCGATTCTGTGCTTGAAAAGAAGAAGTTTTAAATCTGTTACGACAATTTTTAAATCAATGATATCGTTTAAATAAATATTTTCATAAAAATCTAAACAACTAAAGTTTTTATAAATTATATGTACAATTTTAGGTTTCTTCAATTTTTTGAGAACCTTATGGATGTAGAGTCATCATCAAAATAGCTGACCAACAACTGCTCAGAATAATTATCTTGTATTTTTATTACATTTTCTAAATTAAAATATTTATAACTATTTTTCCAAATATCAACCCTGTTTTTAAATCGTAAACTCAGACGTAAATCTAAATTAAACAGATTTCTTATAAAATACTTTGTCCCTGAAAACCTATCATTATTTGCAATGCCAAACTTAAGACTCCCCAAATCTTTATTGCTTATATTTGTAACTGTATTTTCATTAATAATTTTTGATATGATTTCGCTAGAAGAGTATTTTTGGTCAAAGTGAATAAATTTGGAAATCGTTGTGTCTTTGTTGTCCTCATAATTCATTAGATTATTTAGACCGTCAACCAAAGCATCGGAGCTTTCAACAAAATTAATTATACCTAGAAGCGCATTATTAGAATTAAGTGTTTCTTTTTTTATCAAATTTTTTACAACAACATTATTAATTTGCATCAATGATGCTTCAAAAGCCAATGATGATACAAAATGTATCAAAAGCCTACTTCGTGATAAAGCTACATGACTTAGTTCTGAATTATCAACTTTGACATTTTCAGATATTATCCATTTATATTTATTTAAGTTTTCGAACGGGTGAGGTCTCAGAGTAAAATTATGATCTGGGTATTTATTTGACATCCCATTAACTAATTCTAAAGTTTTATTAAAAAGTAATTTTTGGTAATTGTAGTTATCTTTTAGATTTTTATTATTTAAATAGTATCCATCTTTTAATCTAGAAAAAGTCTCGGAGAACATGTTTAGATTGCTATTGAAATAAGGAAAATTTGTAGCAATTAAAATTTCTTGATTTTGTTTTGTAACTTTTGAATCTTTATAAACATCAAATTTAGGATTTCCAACAACTGTATATTTATCTTCATTAATTTCTAAATTACTAGTGAACTCATTTTTAAATTCATTTCCCCAAAAAAACCAATTATTAACAATTTTATTGTAATCTATATCCTTTGAATAAGCATTAACGAACCTATTCAAATTATCTACAAAAGCCCCTTCAGTTTCTAGAACTCCAATTTTTACATTTTTACTGCTAAGGAAGTTTGCTAACTTTATATTATGCCATCTTAAATTAGGGAGCAAAACGTAATCAGGTGATATTTTGCCTAATTCATAAAACCTAAGATTTGAAGGAACTAAAAATACATCATTATTTTTTGAAGTTAATTCTCTGGCCAAATATACCATTCCAAGTAAATCTCTTTGAGGGTTGTCAACAATTAGTGCAATTTTCATGAACCAGTTTCAAATAAAGTACCATTTTTTATATAAAAGATTTTGCTTGATACGTTGTTAATAAAACTTTGATCGTGAGAAATTATTAAAAATGTTTTATCTTTCTCTTTGTTTTTAATAATTTCTTCAATTTCCGAAATGCTTTCCCTGTCTAAATTGTTAGTGGGTTCATCAAGTATTAAAAATTTTGAATCTTTTGTTAATGTTCTTACAATATTTATCTTTTGTTTCTGACCTCCTGATAAATTAATTCCACCAAAACCAAAATGATCATCTTTATTTTTTTCTGAGTAAAATGTGTCTAGACCTAATAAATTTTTTTCATTTTGTAAATTTTTATATAAATTTATGTTTTTTTCAATAGTGTCGCTGGCCATATAAATGTTTTGTGGTAAAAAAGAAATAGAATCTTGTATCGAGATATTTTTAATATTTTCAATTTCAACACCATCAATTAAGATATTTCCACTATCTTTTTTAAATATTTTTAAGATTAAATCCACCAGTGTGCTTTTACCAGCACCAGTTTCTCCAATAATTCCAACTACATCCCCTCTATTTATTTCAAAACTCACATCATTTAGTACTTCTTTTTTTCCAAAACCAAAATTTACATTTTCAAACTTAATGGCTTGTTGAAAAATAAAATTTTGGGACCCGTCTTCATTATCATTCTTTTTATTTATGAAGTTTTGTAGCCGCAGTACAAATGGATACATAGATTCTACCAATACTCTGTAGCTGTTTATCGAAGTAATCATAGGTAATAATTTGAATAGCAAAACTAAGAAAGGGATGAGAAGTATAGTCCAACTTTCTGATTGCCGCCTAAAAATATAAGCACTAATTAGAAGTAAAAAAGAAATTGCAAATATATTTATAAAGTTATTTACTGGTGTCGAATAAGATAACAAGTTTGCATAATGTCTTCTATTTTCTACTAATTCTTTATAAGACTTTTTCATTTTTTCTGTTTCATCAATTTCAATTCCTATGCTTCGTATATTTTTAAAATTATCTAGAAAAGTATTTAATTTTGAGTTATTCTTTACAAAGTCTAAAGATAATCTTGTATTTATATCTTTTGCTTTTCTGCCAATCAGCCCTGCAATTATTATCGAAACAATAATAAAAAATACTATGGATATAAAAGTTAATGACGGAGAGACACTAAACATAACTGTTATAAAAATCAAAAGTAAAATAACAGGCTGAAATATCAACAAGCCTTTTCTAATAAGATTAGAAAAGTTAAAGATATCAACAGAAATTATTGTAAAAATTTCGCCTGAATTATATTCGTAAATTTCCTTGTATTCAGTTTTGTTAATTTTAGAGAACACTGAGTCAATATAATTTACAACAGTCTCAACTTCGTATTTTGTGGCAATTCTTACAATAGTAATTGACAATAATAACTCTAAGATGCTGAGTAAGATTATAAACAATGTAATCTCGATTATTTTTTGGCTAAAATCTCCACTAAATTGAATATTTATAAAATTATCTAAAAATTTAAAAAATGTATTATTAAAAATTTCTCTATCATTACCACCGAGAAGTGGAATTATTAATCCAATACTTAAGCCACTACAAATAGCTGAAAGCATTGAAAGTAAAAGAATCAATAGAAATTTTGTTTTACTACTTATTAATATTTTTAATATTAATAAGTATGAATCCAATCTTCTTCTAATCATTTTTATCTCACAGTATGTTCTAATTTATCAATAAATTCAACAAATTTTTTGTCTAAGATTTTTTTATTATATATTTCATATTCATATTTTTTTACATGTTTAATGTTTTTACTAAGATCTATGGATGATTCGAATATCATTTGATATAGATAATTTGAAATAATATCTCTATCATTTTGTTTGACCTGATTATTGGTAAGGAAGAAATTTATTTTTTCTTTGTAGCTATCTCTTGTGTCAGCTATTTTAAAGTAATCTAACCTACAAAAATGAGCATATCCAGAATTAATTGCATTGATTCCTAAATATACAGCCTCTAATGTAATAGTTGAATTATATGTAAGTATAAGATCTGAATTCAAAATTAATTCATAAGAATTGATTGATATGTTTGAGTTTATTAGAATAACGTTTTCGTAATTACTAAATCCTTTATTTTCAAGGTATCTTGAAATCTCAAAATTAGATTTTTTATCAGGTCTTAATTCATCAGGATGGCTTCGAAAAACAAAATATATATTTTTATTATTTTTTATGAAAATTTCTAAATAGTCGAGCCAATCGTATATGTTTTCAAAAAGTTTAGAAGCATTTGTTTGGGAAGTATCGTATGGCACATTCATAAATACAGTAACTACTTTATCAAATTTTTTAAATTCATTTTTTAGTTCGCTACTAATTGGTATCAATTCTTTCCAAAAATTTACCGCACCTCTCTTAAAATCACCAGAGGTTCTTCTAAGCATATAATTCTTCAATTTCTTCTTATTTACGGAATCTAACTCATTCATATTAAAATCAAAAAAATATTCAGGAGCATGATCCTTTGAAATAAATACAGAATTTTCTAAATGACCACTTTCAAAAGTGAAAGTTGTAACACCATGATTATCTAAATAATTTTTTATTATTGACTCTGGGAATGAATATCCATTAAAAATTACTGCTACTTTTGGTAAATTATTCTTATCAATTTTGTTCAAAAAATTTATCCATTTTTCTGTTCCTTGATGCAAATTTTCTTCAGTTTGATTTATAACTTTTAAATTTCTACTCTCTCTTAGAAGCCATTTTTTTGATGGCTCAATTAAAGTACTTATATTTTCATAAACAATTCGATTTTTTATATAATTATTTGATTGATTAAATAATATTTTGTCATACTGATTAAATATATCTAAATTTGCTTTAATACAAGTTTTGCAAGGCATCAAGTTATTTGGATTTTTAGGGGATGCCCCAATTTGACAATAACCTGGACCAGAAGCGCAGACTAATATAGAAAACTTTATTTTTTTTTCTTGAAGTTCATTTGATAACAAATAAGCAAAAGCTGAATAAATAGACATTTTGTTTAACTTTGAAGAACTATCAAATATCCAAATATCATTTTTGTTGATGTCAGATTCGATATCATAATTATTGATATTTTTAATATCTTTATCAAATAAATTATGAAATATGAATAATAAATTGTTTAAAGACCCTTTGAAATAATCATTAAGATAGGACTTAATTTTATTAAACAACATAATTTACCAATTATTTCATTCTACATAACAAAACTTTGAAATAAATACTTTATATAATGATTAATAAATGTTGCCAATAACCTTTTCTCAATTACAGTCATTAAGTTTTAAAAATTTATTAAAGATTTTTATTTGGGTAATATTTAGAAATTTTCAATTTAAAAATAAAAAAAAATATAGTTCAGTATTTTTTGTTGATAAAGTAATTGATAATAATCTTTATTTGCCAGTCGATATTGAAATAGTTGAAGATATCAATGAAAATACTTTAATAATTATTAATAAATTCAAAATAATTAAGTTACTAAAGAATATTTTTCGATTAAACAGCATCAGGCTTGCAGACAAAGATTTTTTCCTAACATCAGAAGCTTCAACAAGTATGAGACTTTGGTATTTTGACTTCAGTTCAAAAGAAGAAAGAACAGTGTATGATTCTATTTCAACAAGAAATTTAGATAGATTGGTATCTAAATTTAATAATGAAAAAATATGTATATTAGGTACTGGTCCAAGCTTTGAAAGCGCCTTAAAGATTTTTCAAGAAAACGACAATAATATAATTACCTGCAACTCTGCAATTTACCAAAATAATTTGTGGGATGAAAAAAAACATATTTTATGTTTTGCTGACCCCGTTTATCATTTTGGGAAAAGTGAGGAAGCTTCAAGGTTTAAATCTGAGGTAATAAAAAAATTTAATAATAAAAAATTTTTTATAGTTTGCCCAATTGAATGTTTTCCAATTCTTAGAGATAGTTGGGGGATAGATGAAAATTTTATTATTGGTTTAAGTAGAAATTCAGAATCTCAATACAGAAATATAGATAATGAATTCATAGACATTAAAAAAACCAGTAATATTCTTACTGAATATATGCTGCCATTATCATCCATGCTATCAAAAAGTATTTTCCTTGGGGGATTTGATGGAAGGGAAAAAAATGAAAAAAATTTTTGGAAGTATTCAAAAACGACAAACCAGGATATATACGAACATCAAATCCAGCACCCCTCTTTCTTTAAAGATAGAGATATGAAAAAATATTATTATTCTCATTTATCGATACTTGAAAAGCAAATCGATGATTTAGAAAAAAAAGGTTTTATCATTAAGAATGTTACGAGTTCGAATATACAATTTCTCAACGATCGAAAATGACAAATAATAGAATAATTTCTCTTGAAAATAAAAATGTTATTGTATTAATCGATACTTTTTTTGGCGGAAAAATTATAGAACTAACAAATAAGAAAACAAATTACAATTGGGTTTGGTTTTTAAAGAATCAATATCAAAATTTTAATCCATCACAGTTTTCTGACTATGACTCACAATGGATAGGTGGATACGAAGAACTATTTCCAAACGATAAAATTGAGCCAGTAAATGGAGAATTGGCACCTGATCATGGAGAATTGTGGTCCAGTAATTGGAATTTACTCAACGTAAGTGATGATTTCTTAGAATTAAGTTGTGAAGGTTATTTTTCAAAATCAGCAATCAATAAAAAATTTATACTGCAGGAAAATAGCATTAAAGTATTGTATGAAATAGAAAATTTTAAATTAAATAAATTTTTATTTAAGCTTCATCTAGCCATGCCTATTAACGAAACTTTAATAGATTTTAAATTTTCTAGTTTTCAAAAAGTAGATAAACAATTTGGAAACATAATTTCAGACCATGATTTATCTAGCTTTTTAAATAATGTAAATGAAAATGAATCAAAAAATGATTTTGCTTACTTTTATGGAAATGATGGACTAATCAACATAACAAATAGTGATAATAAAGTAAGAATAAAATATGATCAAACATCCCTACCTTATTTATGGATTTTTCAGACTCGAGGAGGTTGGAATAATCTTAATGTAAACGTTATTGAACCCTGCAATGCTGGACTAAAAGACATTGAAGAAGCATATGATAACAACCTACTATATATTCCTGAAAATAACATCTTTAAAACATGGTATGAGATAGAAGTCTATGAAAATTAACATTTCCATTGTAATTAGATGCTTGAATGAAAATGATAATTTAAAAATATTGATTCCGATTCTTCAAAAACAATCTTTAGAGGAATATGAAATAATTTTTGTAGATTCTGGTAGCACTGATGGTACATTAGATACTATTAGGGACTATATAAAAAGCACAAAAAATATATATCTGACACATATAAAAAAAGAAGAGTTTACCTTTGGGAAGTCTTTAAATATTGGTTTTGATAAAGCTCAAGGAGAGCTTGTAATATCTCTGAGTGCTCATTGTTTTCCAACCTCAGAAGAGTGGCTTAAAAATATAACACAGTCTTTTTTAGATAACAATATAGGAATTGTATATGGAAAACAATCGCCACACGAAAATACAAGATTTTCTGAAGCTTCAGTTCAGGAAAAGTGGTTTTCAGGTGAGTCCATGATAAAAGAAGATATTTTTTTGAATAATGGAAATGCTGCATATAGAAAAAATCTATGGGAAGAAATAAAATTTGACGAAACAATAACTGGTTTAGAAGATATAAATTTTGGTCTTTATGCAAAATCTAAAGGTTGGAAATTGTACTATTCAAATGAAGCTGATGTTCAACATTTGCACGATGAAAACTACAAGACTATTAGAAACAGATACAGAAGAGAAGCCGAAGCAATGAAAGTTATTTTTGACAGACATAATATTTACTCAAGCAAACATAATTTAAAGTTATATAACTCAACTCTAATTGCCTGTATCCAGGGTCTTTTTAGAGGAATTTTGTACGATATTAGAAAGAGGAGATATTCAAAATTACCATTTAAAAATATAGTAGATATTTTAAAATATAGATATAACCAATTTAATGGAACATACAAAGGCTTTAATAAATTGATTGATAAGAATAAAATGACAGAGATGTACTTTTACCCACCTAAATTATGATTACTGCACTTGTTCCCATCAAACGAAATTCTCAGAGAATCCCGAATAAAAATTTTCTAGAAATTAACTCAAAACCACTTTTTTTCTGGATACTTAATAGTTTAATCAATTCAGAATTTGTAGATGAAATAGTTATCAATCATGATGACGACTACACAGTGCAAGAGGTATCAAAATATTTTGATTCAATTAAATTTTGTAAAAGGCCAGATGAATTATTTGGAGATGACGTATCAATGAATAAAATAATTGAACGCAGTCTCGATGAGTGTACAAATCAAACTATTATTCAAGTTCATACAACCAGCCCATTGCTAAAGACAAATACAATAGACAAAGCTATTAAATTTCACCTTGATAAGAAACAAGATATTTTTTCTGTTAATAAATTATATGAGAGATTTTATGACAAAGATTTAACGCCTATAAATCATGATATAAATAATTTGGTTCAGACTCAAGACTTGGAGCCATTGTATGTAGAAAATTCAGCACTTTACATTTTTTCAAAAAAAAATTTTATAATTAACAAGAATAGAATAAATGATAAGTCTAATATTTTTGAAATAAGTTTTCCAGAAAACATTGATATTGACAATTTTGAAGATTTTGAATTAGCAAGAATATTTTTAGAAAAAAATATATGAATATCGTAATTACTTGTCCAAGGTATTTCTCTGAATTAAATAGTTTAAGTAATTTGTTAAGCAAACATGATATAAAGATTGACTCCATGGAACCTAATGGCCAAGGATTTTCATTAAATGAAATGAAACTGAACTTGAAAGAAGCATCAATAGCTGTTGTAGGAGATGATCAGATTGATGATTCTTTATTAGACGAATGTAAGAATCTAGAACTAATTATTAAGTGGGGAGCTGGAGTAGATAATATAAATATCACAAATACAAAACCCAAAGTACTAAATAGTCCAGGAGATATTTATAAAGACGTAGCTGAACATACAGTTTTTCTAATTGGTTCACTTTTAAAAAACATTCCTGAGATTCATCATCAAATTATTAGTAACAATTTATGGCATAAACCAACAGGTATAAGAATAATGAATAAAGACATCGGCTTTATAGGCTTCGGGAGAATAGGCCAACAAACTGCAAAGATTTTAACTTCATTTGGAGCCAATATCTATTTTAATGATCCGTTTGTTGAAAACATAGAAAATGACTTAGGAAAGAAAAAAGATATCGAATACATTAAAGAAAATAGTGATATTTTAGTCATCACTGCTTCATTAACAAACAGTACTAGAAATTTATTAGACAAAAGTTTTTTTAATAGTCTTGGTAAGAAACCCTATATTGTTAACGTTTCAAGGGGGCAGATTATTAATGAAGAGGATTTGATTAACGCAGTAAAACACAATTTAATTTCAGGTTGTGCCTTAGACGTCTTTGAAGAAGAACCAATTAGTAATTCAAATGATCTTAAAATGTTTGAAAATGTAATATTTTCATCTCATAATGCATCAAACACTATAGAAGCAAATAATTCAGTAAACCAACAAGTTACCGATACTTTATTAAGATGGATTAGTGAGCAAAACTGAAAATTACTATTTAATAACAGGATCAAGTTCTGGACTTGGCGAAGCCCTTTCTAAGCAATTAAAAAATAATGGTTTTAACACTTTAGGAATAGATAAAACAGAAGGAATACATACTGACATTAATATTGATTTATCTAATATCTCAAATAAAAATGTTTTGGAAATCAAAAATTCTTTAAATGGGAAAAAGATTGATTCTTTAGTGCATTGTGCAGCAGTTCAAAAAAATTCAAGTAATGATATTGATGATATTTCAGCAACATTTGATGAAGTTTTTTCAGTTAATGTAAAATCAATCTATCTTTTAGTAAAGACTTTAGAAAATGAATTTAGTGATTTTTCTAAATTATGTATAGTCTCTTCTGTTCACGCAAAAGCTACAACCAAAAACAATACGCTTTATGCGTCTAGTAAATCTGCAATACAAGGATTGGTCAATGGACTAACAATAGAAAAAAATGAAAAGATGTCAATTTTTGAGTTAATTCTTGGTGCAATGGATTCTCCAATGCTTACAGATAATCTTGATAAAAAAGAAATTCAAAATCTAATCAATGAACTACCATCAAAAAAAATATTGGAACCAGTTGAGGTAGCAAATTTTTTAATTGACTTACTTAACCAACATGCAAAAATTTTACATGGGTCAAGTATTACAGTTGATAATGGAGTTTTAAGTAAGCTAGCAACCAAATAAAAAATGAGTCTATTTTTAACAAATAAAAAAAATTTAATTTACTTTGTTCCATTATTTTTAATATTCTTTCCAATAAATAAAAAATATGGGCTTAATGGATTTCCATTTGAAGGCAAGTTAGAAGTTGTACTTTTTATCATTTTTTTATGTATGCCATTTTTGATAAAACAAACAGGCTCAATGTCTGAAAAACATTTTCGCTTAATTATGTTTTTTACATTCA
>CESM01064867.1_pt1 | contig 18786 bp, 24 predicted proteins | sample 361421 | NCBI WGS metagenome assembly CESM01 (sample SAMEA2622219, study PRJEB7988) | marine metagenome | isolation source: saline water (ENVO:00002010), including | reverse complement strand
CATACTATTATCAATAGTGCCTGCCATACAATCTTGTGCTGCATGCCATCCTTCATGTCTCATCAACATCATCAACACACCAGGATCACCCATATAATCCCTGTTGAGATAGAAGTTGTTACTGACAGTATGGTACACACCACGATGACCATCAGGGAAATACTTACTATCAGCAAGATATACTTTGACACCGATTTGATTCAGTGTCATGATCATCATGTTGAACTCTGCTGAGTATGGTGTGAATGCTTCCATATTAGGATACTCATGTGAGATATCCAATAGGGTGTACACTTCATCAACATCTTCTTTACACTCTCTGAGTAACATACAACCCATGGCATCATATGATTTGAAACCTTGGGTGATCTTATCTTCATTAGCAAGGGCAATACTACCTGTTGCTAATGATGCCATTGCCAGTAGACTAATCCATCTGTTCTTCATGATCAGTTAATCCTTGTTGTTTGATTTGTAGTAGTATTTGTTCAGAGTCAGCATATCGACCTTCATTACATGCTGTCATGTATTTGACGATAAGATCACGCATGTCATCACTGATATGATCAGTCATCAGTCTCAGGGAGTGACATATAGAGTCGCAGCAGTTCTTCTTCATTGTAGAATGCTGTGCTCTCGTCTTCTAGTTGCTCAGGATCCATCCACTCAAAGAACTCATCAGCGAGTGCCATTGCGCTATCAATGTCCTCATTTGCCATGTGAACACGGAACTGAGATACAACGTGCTCATAGATGTCATCACGTTGCTGTGACAGACGCTCGGTAGTGTTGGCGTCGTTGGTGAAAGAATAGCTCATAGTTTGGTTGCGAACAGAACGTTAGCGAGGTGATCGTACTGAATGAATTCTACATCTTTGGGGAGCATACTGACTGCTGCTGCCGCGAAGTCGTTAGGAAACTTCTTAAACATGCGCCAATACTTCTCAACACCTTCCTCATCAAGATCTTCATGCGGAAGTACACGGATCTCCCATGTGCCACGAGTGTATCGATTAGGGAATGGATTGATGTACTCGCGGATGTGCTCTTGTAGCATGTTCATTTTACAAATACCTCATTGTTTTGTTCGATTGTGAGTGCTTGTGCTTGTTGTAGTAGTTGACACATATGTGCAACATACTCTACATCTTCCTCACATGGATCAAATTCATACGAACTGGTCCATTCTACAGTGCCATCAGTCAATACTGGGGCACCAAACATATAACCGTCATCTTCGATGGCATAAGCATTACCATCAGCAACCAGATAGAACGCGGGAGTCATTTGAAAAAGAAGCGAATGAAGTTAGTGTACTATGTATGTGGGTGTTTGTCAACCATTGTAGTATGCATTTTTGTAGAGATAACCGCCGCTCCAGTCACACTTCTCAAGCACAAACTCACGCTCAGTGATGATACGAAGATCGAAACGTGGTTCTTTCACTGGTGCTTTGAATGATGCTGCTTTGTGTAGTTCACCAGTCTTGATGTTCACAAAAGCATGAACACTACGGGAACCACCATCAGTCTCCATGATGATTTTGTGATACTTGCGACCAGTCTCAATGTAGAACTTGTAGAGACACTCACCACTCTCAATAGAGGCAAGACGCTTTGCTTTGTATCCAGGTTCAGTGTTGTTGAAGAAGTTGGCACGACGGATGCTGTCCTGCTTAAAGTCGAGCACGAGTGCCTCACAGAGCATCTCACACCATAGTTTAACATTGTCAGTGATTTGCTGACGGGCATCAGCAGAAGCAGCGTAGTCAGCGAAGGTGGTGGTCATGGTGTCTTGCGTTGATGAACTTAGTATAGAGCAGGATGGGGGTCAGACCATACGGACTGTGACACTAGTCGTACCGTCCTTATCCAGTTGACGACCTAGCAGTTCACTGTGGATACTACGAGCCAACTGCTGATCGAGCGTCTGATAGCAAACCTCACCCTCTTCAGGTGTAACAGCAGTGATCTCGTAGTAGTTGCCTTGGAGTGTCATGGTGTCCTGTGTTGATGTCTATAGTATAGGCTCTAGGAGAGCAGTTCCAATGCCTCCTGTGACAGTTCCTCGCGTGGCATGGTGTCGATCAGAGTTGGGATGTCATCATCCCATGCTAGTTCTGCCTGGTCAATGTTCTCCAGGAGCCAGCGGTCGAGCATTACTTCGTTCATAATAATTCAGAGGTGAGTGTTTTCCATAAGGAGCATTTCATCGACAGTCATTTCAAGCTCTGCTGCCTTTAGTTCAAGATGATCACAACATGTGTCATCATCATGAAGATCAATCTCTTCCATGTCTACATGTGCGGTGAGTTTATCGAACAGGAAGTCAAGGAAATCGTGGTCGTCTTTAGTAAACATTGGTCGAGAGTTGTGATTTACAATGAGTATGGGATCAGCATCCCATGGGCATGTATTCAGAACGAGGCATTTTGTCAGTGTGGTAGTCAGTCACTTCAGCACCGTTAGCAATACGTGATGCCCACTCATTACGTGCTGTGAGCATGGTGACAGTGCTGTAGGACTTGAGACCGTTAGCATTCCAGGTAACACGCTTCTGGAAACGCTTGACGCCTTCATCAGCGATGTATGCTTCAGGGAAGAAATCGACTGTGCAGACGTGTGTGGTGAGTTGCATGGGTTGGTTGCTTATGAGAATAGTATAGGGCAGATCATGCCTTGCGGATCTCGCCACCGACCACTACGTCAGCTGGCACACGAGAGATGGTGTAACGACGGATCTGCTGGGAGAATGGACGCCATGCCTCAACAGTCTCCATCACAATGCGGTCGTGCTGACGATCCATGCCGCTTTGAGTAGTACACTTGCCAGTCTTGCGGAAGTATACGATGGGTTGCTGTGGTGCCTCATGAGTGTCGATCTCGATCTTGTAGAAGGAGTGCTTGACGACTTGAACGGTCATGTGGTGTTCCCTTGACGACTTCTATAGAATACATCATTCAGAGGGTCTGTGGGCAATTGGTAGACAGTTCAGCAAGTGGTCGTACAACTCAGCATCGTTCACACCGTGATGGTATGAGTATTGTTGACTGTGCCCCAAAGGACACCCCATCATCATATCCAACAAGAATCGGATCTGTGAAGGCGTTAGGGGCACATCAGTGGTCTGGTCAGTCATAGGTGATTCAGGACGCTTACAGGCGATTCTGGAGGGGTCTCAGGACACACTGATCTTAGACGATCAGATGCCACTTGGCAATAGTGCTCATCCATGTCGATTCCAACAAAATCTCTATTGATATTCATAGCAGCAACACCAGTGCTACCACTACCACAAAATGGGTCGAGCACCATAGAATTAACAGGAGAATAGATCTTGATAAGATACTCCATCAAACTCACTGGTTTGACTGTAGGATGATCGTTATCTTGTCCCTTCTCTTTACGTGTGGCACGAGGAGCATAGAAATACTTTTGATGCTCATGTTGTACATCACCAATGATATTTGATGGATAACGTCCATCAGGATTAGCATCTACAGTTCCAAACTCTTTCTGTGTACCTGTAGTTTTGCCATCCTTACCAAATGTGCGACGTTTAGCACCTTGTGCCACCCAACCAGTAGGAGGTTTCTTATCCCACGGAATACGAGTGTTAGTTACATCAATCATTCCGCATCCCCATTCCTCAAAGTTATCCTTGAGCGTACCTTTGTACGGTTTCTGTGCTACAACAATGGGTTCATGTGCGGGTTTAAGTTTATTATACTTGGGCATCTTAGTGGTGGTCATCCACATGATCTGATCTTTAATCATAAATCCCGCGTCTTCTACATTACATGCGAGTCTGTGATACAATTCAGGAGAACAGAATGCAAGACAAAATGCTCCAGGGCGGAGTGTACGATATACCTCACGCCAAATGTTTACATCGGGAACAGAATGATCCCAATGCTCCATACCCATACCATAGGGAGGATCAGTGATACAAGAATGAAAAAAGTTCTCCCCATAAGTGGAGAGAACCTGTTGACAATCGCCAGCAAGAATGTTGTACATCAAGCGTTAACTAGTTCCAATTTAGAAATTCTAACATACTTGTCAAGTACATCAGTAGACACACCTTTCTTCTCTAGACGTTCTTTACCTGTAGTATCTTCCAGATATGCCTGGTTCAACCAATACAAGAACTTCTCAGTAAGAACAGGAATAGTATTAAAGTTTGCTGCGAATTCAGCATTCTTATCTTTCAACCACTCCAGAATATGTGTAACAGCATCCAAACGTCTGTTATCATCTTTGGCAGCAAACTCATCTTGGAAGACACGTTGTACAATCTTACGTGAATACGTATCACAATTGTACTTCTTCAAGAACATAAGAGAAGCAGACCTCAATGGGTGAGGAATGTCAATCTTCTTATCCCAGATGAATGAATCAAGAAACAGAAGTTCATGAGTGAACTCCTTAATTACATCAATTAGTTTGTCACCATCATAACCACTTGTCTTAGGAAACTGTTGCTTTGAGTAGAAATGTGCTGCCCAAGTCAATCCAGTAACCTGATACAATTTGTGGTTCTTAAACTCAACACCAAGATAGCGAGCAGCACCATATGCTAGGTCTGCAGACTTCTCAGTATTTGTAGTGTTGTCAAATGTATAGTAAAGTTTGCGAAGATTTTCAACAGAATTTACTTTATAGTGTTGCGATGTCAGTTTCTCTGGCAACGCATCAGATTCACCAAGTTTCCAGAACTCTCGTCTAGTATGTGAGTCAACTAGGAATACAGTTCCCGCTTTGTAGACCTCACCATTAGTGGGATCAAACGAGTCCTGGGTCAACTCAGCAGTAGCAATAAATGTATGCTGAGGAAGTAAGATACCTAGTTTTTCTTTTGTTTTCTTGTCACGAGCACGTTTAACGTGGTTACGTTGTACTGGACAAGTTTTGAGCCTTAGATATTCCACAAAGGAATATGGGACGATGCCACAGCAATCGTCAAAGTTTTTAGTTTTCATTAGTTTACTTTCTTAATTGAACAGTAAGATCAAACTACCTGAGGGAGATAAACTCCCTCGTCTTCGCTTAATCAGAGTTTATTTATCAAACAGATTGAGTGCTTGCTCTTCAAGAGATTCTGAATACTCCCAGAGGTCAGCATCAGTGTGCTCAAATCGCTTAGCATATTCTGGTTTGATGTTGCCAAGTTTAGATCCAAACTGTTTCTTGAGAGTATTAGAATACTCTTCCATCAGTTTAGAATACTCTTGAAGTGCTTTTGCCTCTTCATCACTGATAATTTGCTCACCATGACGCATAATAATCACATTACCATCTGCCTTGTAAGTCAAGTAGATAGTCATTCTAACTTTCTGTGGATCATTCAGACCAGCGTTGAATTTGGGAGTCTTTGATCCAGAGAAGATAGACTTACATTCAATAAATTTAATCTCATCAGGGTGAACCACGATGAAGTCAGGAGTGCTTTTGGGAAGATCAAGAACATAAACAGTTTTGCCATCTTCACAAGCACCATAGAAAACACGGCACTTAGGTGTTGCTTTAGGATGAATCTTTTTCTTCTGTGAAGTGGTAAGATTCTCCACCTCAACCAAAGCAAACTCGAAGATTAGGTCATCGAGAACAAGAGCCTCAAAAGTCTGACCAGAGTTTTGATCAGTATTTTGAGTGTCAGGGACCAGACTCTTTTTGTTGTTGGAGATTCTCTTCAGCACAGATCTGATCTGCTTGCGGAAGAGAGGAGAGACGGTCATTGCCCTTTGGTTGAGTACAGATATAGTATGGCATGAAAAAAGGGGGTTGTCAACCCCCTAGTCCAGTTCATTAACTGTCCCCAAAAATAGGCACAATGTTAGTCTTTGCGTGTACCGTTTTGTTTATGTGCTGCTCCCACAGAGCGGCATCTTCCAAATTGTAGAAGATCGCTTCTTGGCGACTCGTTCCCTTTTTCTTGTTCTTCATCCAAACGACTGCGTATTTCATGCCAATAGGGGGGATAAACAATGATTGTACAATAATGACGACCCCACCGTGAGTTTGCTGACTCAGGTAATGGGATGTCTTTGTATACTATACTGATATAGTATTCACTAATGAAAGAAATGTAACCTGTGAGGTTGTGATACTCAACAGGTTGGAGCAACTCAAAATCAGTCTGCTTCATCAAACAATTTCCGATCTTTGTTCTCTGGTTTAGGTAGACGGAACATCTCTTTGAGATCATTTAGTTCAGTCAATTGACGTTGAAGATTGTCAATTTGATGTTGAAGAATCTGAAAGTTAGCATCATTGTTATTCTGCATCATCAGAATGTTTTCCATTGCTTTTTTAAAATCTTCTTCTGTCATGTCAGTAACGGGCAGGGATACGGTGTTGTAAGTTTAGCACAGATTCACCAGTCATGGAATCTCTAAGAGACATAGCACGACAATAGGCAGTCTTGTGGTATTCTATCACATCATCGATGCAAGATAGCATCTCTTCATATGCTTGCTTGCTTGATACTCTGTCATCGTTGAGGTAATCATCGATAGCATCTTGCATACGACATTTGCGTTGCTTGGAATACTCTTGTTGGACTTCATCATTGGTGAGAACAGGGCGGTTGTCCATAAAATGTTTTGGTGTTGTCATTGAAACTCTTCGTTTCTCCGTTTATCAAGATAAGCAATAAGTTCACCACGCCATTCAAGCAATTCATGATAACATTGCTGATCATGTGCGTCTTGACGCAGTTCATGGTCTGGTTTTAATACACTTTCATAGAAAATGTAGAACGCATCTTTACGTTTTTCATGTTTCGTGGTGTTAGTCCAGTCCATTTGCTCTCGTATTTACTAGGGTATTTTACAGTGGTTCCAATGAATATTCAAGGAACTTCATGTTTATTTAACTATTGGGAATCGACCTGATCTAGACTTTCGATAGACCCTGCGGGAACTTCATGTTCACCAGCAATCAAATACCAGTGCTCACCATCACGCACACCAAGATATTTTAACTCATTCTCGGGAAATGAATTCTCTCGTAACATTGCTTGAATTTGATAGTGAATTAAATCACTATGAGATGGTGGGTTTGTCAAGTCCATTGGTTTGCTCAATGCTTAGAAAGCATATCAGCAATCCATCATGCTGTCAAGTCTTCAAATTCTCTAACACGACAATGATCAACATAAAGATCTTTAACCGTTCCATCTTTAGCAATAATATATTCTAATTCAAATGTGGATTGACCGACACACACAGATTTGATATAGTCTTTTTGCTCAACTGTAATGAGTTCTAGTCCACCATCGCGAGAAAGCACATCAAGATACGCATCAACCATAGTCATATTTGTAATAGATTTATTGAGAAACAACTCATTATCGTTATCAAAAACTTCTGGGTAGTTGAATACCAATTGTAATTTAATATCTGTGCCCTCTTTTGGCAAAGATACAACACCCCTACAGGTATCTCGTCTCCCATAAAAAAGAGTGTACATTTTTCGTAAGAGAGAATCATCATCAACATCAATGTTGTAATGACCATCCCAAACAGAAACTTGAGTAGCAATTCCATCTGGGTCATATGATATTCCCATGATTGCTTCGTCCATGTTATCATTATTATTAGTGATAGATCTAATTTTAGTTCTAAAGTCTAAAATATTAGTAGCATCAATCTCTGTTATAAACCTATTCCAAGCAGTGGGATGTTCAATTGTACCAAATCTGATTGGATTTTTACAATAATAAGACATTACATTGTTATCTTTATGCTCGATATAAAGATATTTGTCAAAGGAGTAGTTAGGATCTGTAGTATGTTTTTGCTTATAATCAAACAATTTGTTTAACTTGACAATCAAATCAGGTTCTATGTCTGGGAGATATGCAGAATCAACCAAACGGGTAAATCTTCTCGGCATCATTTCGATAGTCGAAACATGCTCTTGTGTGTTTACATTGTATTTCTCTACAATGTGAAAGTTATCTGAGAACATCATTCGTTTGTCACCACAATTTGACCTTTAGAGTTAGCAAGCGAATAGAAAATATAATTTTCTGGTGTGGTAGTGCTTGCTTGACTATCTGGTAGATTTGACTCTAAAAAGTTCAGCATTTCATCAAAGTCATCTACCTCAGCAAATACATGCTCAGAATTCTTCAATAGAGTCCACAAATCAGTGGGAAGAATATCTTTATACAGTTCTTGTGAGGCATTAATAGCATCTACATCAGAACTGGCATTCCAACCAGTCGATCTGAGATATACCACTGCTTTTCCTTTAAGAACAGCATAGTTCTCAATAAAATTATCTAAGTAGAATGCGTCGTAAGATGAGTTCATTTTAGTATTAGTTTCCAAGCAATAGTTACTCTCAACCCAGTAAATAATCTAGTTGTTCCCTCTGCCATGTGTGGTATTTCACCAGGAAAAAGAATGGCAGAGTTGGGAATAGGGTTTTTATACTCCAATTCCTTATCTTCATGGAGAAATATGGTTTTTCCTCCCCACTCTGGTTTCCATGTAGGATTTGCATAATATATTAGAGTTTTACCATTCGATTCATACCAGTCAACATGGAACTCTCCTTGAGTGCCAAATGTATGACCATTAGCATACACATCATATAGATCATAATCTTGCTGGGTTTTTTCCCTAATGATATTTAGAAGATAATCAGAAAAATATGAATCCTCTAAGAGATCCATGCGCCAGAATGGAATACCTTGTGGTCTATTATATTTGTCAACATGTGACCCATGACCAAATCTCCATTTAGATTCTTCTACCTTAGAGTATATCTTTCTGACAATGTTGAAAGAAAAGAAATCATCATACTGTATAATATCACTCATTGTGTTTGTAACCATCCAATAAAAACATTTCTAATACCAGACTTGACTTCATTTACACGATGAAGCAGACTTCCTGGGTATAATACCGCTTTGCCTTTAGACAATTTGATACTCCTATCATTTTCTATAACCAATTCTCCACCATCGTAATCATCATTTAGAAAACAAGTCATACTATAATCTGATCTTACCCCACCACATGGATTGGCATCATAATGATCTTCATATTTGTCACCAACATTATACTTTATGAAATATAACTGTGACATCTCTGATACTTTTAATGGAACTGTGCGTAATATTATATCACGACAATACATGTTTAGATCATAATGTCCTGGTCCATCAAATACTGTTTGACAGCGTTTATTCGCAGATGGATTACTAATCTTACCATCTTTGAACGTTAAATGATTGAAATACTGATTGATATATGTTAGTTGTTCATAATTTAGTAAATCAATTTCATATATCATAGTTCATTTTCATCAGTAATATAGTTTGCCCAATCAACTTCAATATCATCATCGACTTTCAACTCTTTCATGAGGTCTAATACTTGTTTAGTAACCTTTCTAGTAGGTGCAATTCCTCTTTGTGCTAGGTTAAACATGTTAACTTCTCTATTCTTGAAGAAATCAGTAGATGCCTGAGAGTCATGCTTGACCCATTGATTTGTATCATTGGCGTCCATAAATGCTGGGGCATCAGTTACACCATCTTCCAATTTACCATCTGGATATAACAATCTATACTTGTTTGGATCAATTGGAAACTTAAGATTGTAAGTATACTTAAAGTATTCCAATCCAGAGTTATGAAATTCTGAGTCTGCAGGACTTGGTGTAGCGTGTTCTCTAATCCATTTTCTCCATTTAATCCAAGCGTCTTTCTCGCCTTCATAACTATCTTCGATGTCGGGGAGAATTCTCCAATCAGAAAGACTCAACATCTCACGCTTTTGTCTTTTTAACTTAAATTGACGTTGCTCGAAGAATGCTGCTTCCTTATCAATACCAGCAACTAAACGATTAATCTTTGCATTTTTTACTTCAAGTACAACTTTAAAGAAAGTATCCATCAACTCATATAGTTCTCTTGCTTGCTCAGAACTAGCACCAGTAAAACCATAAGTTTGAAGATATGTACTTTCTGTTTTAAAGTCATACTTCACTTTCTTTCTTTGACAAAAATATGTACCATCACTAAAGTATTGAAAATACTCAAGCAAGTCTTTATCAGTATGCCAGAAGTCAGAAATCTTTGTGCTAAGAAACTTATCTTTAGTTTCTTCATCTATATTATGTCTTTTACCGTTGAAAGTTCCTAACAATCTAAATCCATTTGCTTTCTCAGCATTTTCTATGATGGTATTGTTAGCAAAATCAACTTGTATGAGAGCTATTCTTTGTTCCATGAGAGTTAATTACGTTTAATGTACCATCCTGTCAAAATATATTTATCTTGAGTGAGTACAGTATTTCCTTTATGGGTATGAGTGAATCCTGCTGGCCAAACAACTACCGTACCAGCAGTTGGTTTGATTCTACGTCTTTGATGAAGAAATTCAGTTTCACCCTCACCATCTGGCATATCATTAAGATAAATCATCCAGACTAATTCTCTTAAGGCATGTGATTCATCAGAGTTTTCATAATGCCAAAGATGGTATCCACCTCCAGGAGGAGTTTTTTGTACTTTAATATCAGAGGAGATCATTTTAGTATTTCTAAGAGATTGATACTCTGAAATATAATGCCTCACACATGTTCTCAAAACAGAATTAATTTTAAGAACTAAGTCTCTATTAGAATAGTTCAAGATCATCGCGAAATCTTTTCTATTCAACTGTCCACCATATATGTCTTCGGATTTAACAACACGATCAGGAGGTCCGTATTCTTCTATTCCAAGACTTGGGTTAACAACACATGCTTGATCAATTAGATTATCTGTAAAATTACAAATTTCATCACATAATGGTCGTGGCATAAAATTAGGCCAAACACCAATAAAGTCGTTAAATTCGACTTTGGTAATTTTTGGGTCAAGCATCAATTCATGAGGTCTATAATCAGGTAATGATGACATAATCAATAGGCTTTGATAATATATTTAGTCTTATGGAAGGGATTGATAATTGGAACTTGTATCTGTGGTTCCATTGTAACAGATGGGAATGGTTTAGCAAAACTCTTGTTCCAGATAAATGTAGCATCTGTCATATCCATAAAAACATCATCTTGAGTGAATATTAAATTAATAGAAGTAGCACCATTTCCAAGTCCAGACCATTTAAGACCAGCACCAGGCAAGTTTCCAGCACTAAAATCACTTTGTATATTTTGTATGGGATCTTCGGTCATGAAATGAGAGTGACTTAATGTGTTTCCAGTAACGGGCAAATACGAATCAAGACTAAAACGTACTGCATCTGTATCTACAAGAGCAGCACATTCATTAGTACCAGATGAAATATCTTCCAAATCTGCTCCAGACAAACCACTAGCTGGAGATATCCACCAAGTCATAAATTCAACGTCAGTCTCAGAATCATCATCAACATCACCAAAATCTACGTCTCCTAGATCGAAAGGGAACGATCCAGTCACTTCAACGTTAACTTCGCCCAATGATGTTTCCAAATTTTGTAAAGCCCACTGTTTTAAATCAAATCCACTACCATAATATAATTCCAATTCTGTCTTAAAGTCTCCACTACCACCATTAAGACCACTTAAGAAGTCTTCCCAGCAATCTCCTTGCTTTGATATAGTATCTCCTTTATTATTCTTATATTCTTTTCTACTAGGTAACTGACCATCACGAACAGCAAACATACCTCTACCAGCTGGTGGACCCCATTTAATTAGAGGATCTCCTCTATCTCCATCGACAACAGCAGCAATGAAAGAATGATCATGCTCTGGAGCTTGTACAAGAACATCTTCTAATGGACCAATTTGTCCAACAACATTACCAACAATGGTAAATCTAACATCATCTGTTATTGTTTCAAGTCCTGATAGTTTTACTGTACCAAGACTAAAGTATTCACTAACAAGTCCTGTAGTACCTGTTCCCTGAATTTGTTCGAGTGGATCAGCACCTAAAGCATCTACCCTATCAAAATACCAGTATCCACCTTCAGCACCAACATCAAAGATAGATCCACCACTTGAAATTGGAAGAGAAACTGAATTAGCTCTACTAGCATCAACTTGTCCAGTACCACATAATCTTCTGTTCCTATAATCTGGAAGATTGAAGAAACCGCCAGACCCACCATAAGTATATCCAATAATATCAAATAGTAAGAAATACGCTGTTGTACTCAAACTTCTACCATCACAAGAGATGAATCCAGGATATCTATCACCAAGAGATCCATCAAGATCACCATAAGTTCCAAGGTTATCTTTTAAAATTGGCAATACAGTACCAATTGGATAACCATCAAATTTTTCAACTTTCTTACTATACCAAACACCTAAATTATTTGCTGGAAGTGGTGCTGAAGCATAACTTGTTACCGACCAAGTAAAAGGGTTATTTGCTGATCCAGTACCAACAGTGACTGTGGTAGACTGTGTTGTATTTAAATTACTTGGTACTAAACTTACCAATGTAAATGATGTATTAACAGCAGGATCAAATGTTCTAGGACCAGGAACTGGAGTATCACCATCAATAGAAATTAATGATCCATTTGTAGCATTGATAGTAATTGGTACGTTAATACTAGCAACAGTAACAGGGGAACTGCTTACGTAAGTATTTGGAACTTGATTAGTTAAGTCTGCTGGGACATTAAATGTGGCATCACTGTCTGGTCCACTGCCTGTTATAACAGTCCATGTAGAAATATCTCTATCACCAACACGAATCTGAAGTTGTCTGGATGTATTAAACGTAGGAGCAGATTCCAAATAGATATACAATTTATCATTATTTTGTACTGATGTTGGAAATACACCAATAGATCCTTCATTAACCTGTACACGAACTAAATTAGAATCAGTGCTAATAATCTCTACAGGCACTGATAGTCCAGGAGTTAATCCACTAATACCAGCAACAGGTTGTTGATCAGATCCAATTAATGTGCTTGTAAGAACTCCAGTTTGATCAGTGAATGAGAAGTTATTAGGAGTAGAATCAGATGCGGTTCCTGTAGTAACAGTCCAAGTCGATCCATTAGCATCATCAGCAATGGACAAATCAGTTAATCTTGGAGTTAAATTAGTTGACGCACTTAACATTCTTAATTGTAAATAATCACCATTACTGATAGTTCCACTGGTTTGCCAGTTAGCACCATCTAACACTTCATATCCATCAGCATTAGTAGATGTATTTCCATTAAGAGACAATGCATATGCCGATGTCGCAGTATTACTGAGAGCAATAACACCATCTTCATTTAATCCCTGTACTCTTAATACTTCACTGTAAACCATAGTATCTGTTTCAACAGGATCTAGATCTGTAAAAACTGGGAATGGTACAGCATTATTTCCAGGAACTGCTTCAGTTCTTACACTCCAAGTTTCATTAGCAGTTCCAATTACCACACTTATTCTCATGTATTGAGTATAGAAAGAAGGAGTTCTACCTCTTATTTGAATTCTAGCACCATTTTCAACCTGCTGACTACCATCAGCAGTTATCCATCCAGTATCCCATGTTCCATCACCATTATAATCAAAACGAGCAGCAACATAATCAGTAATAGTTGCTCCAGCTGGAATTGGAACATTACTACTAACAGCAACAGATACCAGTGTTGTTGCTGTTAATCCAGTGATAGTAGGTATTACTTCTCCTGGTCTACTTCCATCACCAAAAGTATACAAAGTATCGATATCAGCATCTTCAAATCCTTGTAATGGAAATGGATCTGGTGTAAAATCTTCTTCAATAGTTGTGATTAACCAATACTGAAGAAGATCACCAACTTTGATGGTGACTGTTTCTGTGGTATTCCAACTGGAAGGAGCTTTGAACTTAAACTGTACGTAATCGCCTTCCGATACATACAGCGGTTCATTATTAGGTGCAAACGAATATGACATTCCTTTTAAAGCTTAGGATTCCAGTTCTATTATTTATTTACAACTGACGAACGTTTTCCCATCCATCTGCTTGATTAATATCTACTTGAATTGGTTGGTTTGCTTTAATTTCAACTTGTATGTCAATATCATCGATCAACAGTAATTCAGATAAAACTTCTACTTCTGGTGTAACAACTGGTGATTCATCAATAATTAATTCGTCACTTTCAGGAATATTTAAATTATCTGGAGTCTTATCAATATTAATTGGTACGGTAACTGTGTCTTCTTTAAAGTTACCCAATGGTCCTTCAGCTCGAATAAGGTATGTTACTGACAATGGTCCTCTATCAGTATATGGTATTGTTGTGGTATATGTATTAGTATTTTGTGTGCTACCAGTAAGAACAGCACTCGCATCAGGAGTTAAATTAACAACAGCACCTGTAGTAGATCCAACAAAATCATAATTATATGTTGGTGTTACTGTTATAGAATTTGTAGCATATCTTGTAGTGACATCAATAGATCCTTGAGATCCATATGATATAGAAGTTGGAGCAGTTATTGATAATTCTACTGGTTGATATACAATAACTACTACAAAATCAGTATCTTCTCCACCAACACCATAAACTCTTCCAGTATATGTTGTTTCATCTATAGGTTGCTCATCAGAAAAACTAGTGACATTAAGATTAGTAATACCACCCGATAACCATTCTAAAGTAGGACTCCAATTTAATGCTCCACCATCACCTGAAACACTCCAAGAAATCCTGACGGTATCACCTCGCATCATTTCCGCTTTGTTAGTTGAAATATTAAATATGGGAGGAACATAAACTGTAATGGTAACTTGATCTGTTACAGTAATACCATATCCAGTAGCAGATAACGTGTAGGTAATGGTATTATTTGGAGAGATTAAATAATTATCATCTACATTAAGCCCATTTGCAAGAAAAGGACTGAAACTAACACTTTGAGCAAAAGTAGTTTCCCATTGTAATAAAACCAACTCGCCACGTTTAACTGCTGTTCGATCTGCTGTAAAACTATCAATAGTAGGATTTGCTAAAAGATAATTTACTACTGCAAATCCATCCCCAATATTTTGTGTTCCCGAATTATATGTGAAACTACAATATGATGAATCAAAATTAGAAAGTCCACCACGACCTGATTGCCCACCTCTATTATCATCATATCCCTCATATCCACCAGCTTGACCAGTACATCCTGCTCCACCACCGCCGCCACCGCCGCCATCATTGGGACAAGAAGCACCTACACCACCACCAGTAATAGAATTTATATTTCCAGTGTATAATCCTTTACCAAAAGTTCCTTCGGGAGGATCAGTAGCACTAGCTCTTAAAGAAGCACCACCTCCACCGCCTCCGCCACCAACACAAGCGACAAATCCTCCTTTTATACTATCGTAGATAGCAGAACATCCTCCACCACCTCCACCGCCACCAGAGCATCCACTAGGTCCAGTAGCACCACCAATGCCACCAACAGCAGGACCACCAAACCCAGACGCTCCTCTTCCTCCACCGCCAACACAACCGTTTCCATTGCCACCTCTAGAACCAATCTGCATTTGTAAAGTTCTAGGAGTATACTCAGGAAAATAAAATACTGCTTTTCTAGCTCTTCCACCTGGTTTAGCAGTTGCGCCAGCATCGCTGCCGCCATCGCCGCCAGAACCCGCTGCTAACTCAACTGAAATACTATAAGCATTTGGTGGTATAACTACATCAGTAATTCCTGTACCACAATTGATTGTTGGCATTAGAGACTCCTTACTTTTTTAAACCCACCCGCATCATTTATTTGAACTTCAACTGGATAATTTGATTTAATTTCTACTGGTATATCTATATCATCTACTAACAATAATTGTGATAAAACATCAGCGTCTGGAGTTGTAAAAACTGGTTCTTGATCTCTAAGTACATCTTCTGTTTCGGGGATAGCCATATTTTCTGGTGTCCTATCAATAACTACAGTAGTAGTAGTTGATGAACTAGATATACCGCCTTCGCCAGTTGCTGTTATAACATATGTTATTTCGGATGGACCCCAATTATCCCATGATGGTGTATAAGGAATTGGTCCAATTACTCCACCGTCACTACTTTGAACTACAGTTTGACTATCATCGCCTGTTTCTTCTGCAGAGGCACATGCTGGAATACTAATTGTACTTATTAATTCTGGTGTATTATCTTTTTTCGGTCCATCATCCCATGAATAATAAATTTCTATTTCCGATCCGATGTCAGCATATTTTATTTCGTATTCAATTTGACCTGTAGCACCAAAATTAAGAGTTTCGGTAACAATAAACTTGTTAATAACAGGTGCTTGTAATACAACAATTGTTAGTGAAGCTTCAGGATTAAAAGAAACTAAATCACTTATGCTAGTATTATATCCTTCAGCTGTATATGTTGTTGTTTCTGTGGGAGACACAAGGGCAAAACTATTTAAATTACCATTGGTTACATCTCCATTAAACGGCCACCTAATAGCATCAATATCTCCAGCACTACTCCAACTTAATGTGGCAGTGGGATCAGATGGTTTTAATACAAGTTTATTACTAGAAAGATATATTTGGGGATAAATGGTTTGTGATACGTAAATTTCGGCTGATACACCAGCAGTACAATTGCCAATAGTTCCCCCTCGATTTCCAGCAGCACCAATATTTGCTAGAACTGTTGTTCCAGGAGCATAAGTAACAGAATCAACCAATGATGAGCGTGGAAATATTCCCTCAACAGCTGAAGCTCCACCACCACCTCTACCTACAGCGCCTACTTTGACACCACTGGTATTAATAGTAAAACAACGAATATAACCATTTCCACCCTTACCATTTTGGAACCAAATATCAAGACCACTGGAACTTTTATTAGCAGTGCCATTTACACCATATGTTGGTGCTCCAGTTCCTCCACCTGCTGATTGCTGACAAATTTGATTACTTGGAATGCTAAACGTCCAATTATTATCTATGTAAGGAGTAGTAAAAGTAAGTTCATAGTATTTGCCATTTGATGGTGTAAATCCATATATTCCGTCTGGAGCACTTGGGTTTCTATAATTCAAAGAGATATCAGAAGTGGAACCAGATTGACTAAAATTATGTACATTACTCGCGTTATCAAAAACATGTGTCATAGAAGACGTATATGAAGCAACTCCATTAGATCCATTGCCACCATTATTTCTAGATCCATCAATTAATCCACCAAGTCCGCCACTACTCAATTGTCCACGAGCTGCTGGTGGTGGAATAATAATACTTTGACCACTAACTGTTGACCAAATAGAACTTTGAGTTACTGTACCTGCGTTTCCACCTTGATTTTTTCCACCAACACCACCACCTTGACCACCATTTAAAGTAAATCCCAAAAAAGTAGTTTGTCCACCACTACCGCCTGGTGTACTTCCAAAAGATGTAGTTGAAACATTAGTAACTTTGAGAATTCTATCAATAGTACCAGGATAATTATTCCATGTGCTAGTTGAAAGAACAGTGCCAACAGGATAACCTACACCAACACTTACAACACTATTGATTGTTATTTGAGTCTGATAATCATCTGTTCCTACATCAAGAGCTCTTTGATATGGCGAATAAGTAATATTAACCTGAAAACCACTTCCAGCATTACCAATCATTGTTACTGTTTCAGTGATTGGGGCATCATTAATGCTAGTCCAACCAAGTGATCCCGCTCTGTATCCAACATTTCCAGAATACCATTCACCTGAACCATCAAAAGATCCACCACTTCCAGATGGACTTATTTGTCTGGTTGCTTGATCTACAAATATTGAACTAGATCTCATCTGATAACCAAGAACTTGACCAGCAGGACTAGATGATGTACTGGCAACATTTTCACCACCCCCACTAGCACCATAAGCTTTAAAATATAAACTATAAACGTATGGATCTATAGTAAAATTGGATGTGTAATTTATGTTGGTAGTTTGTGGCATTTAAAATTTAATTATATACTGAACAAGAATAAATGGTGTTACTAATTGATCTATTTTTTCTTCGTTTGATATATCAACATCAACCCTAGCTTCAACTCCAGTCATATCAACATCTTGCTGAGCATATGAATAGGTAAAATTGTGAGTATATGATGTGGGTCTAGTAATTCTATGATCGTGAATTGATTCTCTACCACCATCACCAGTAAAGTCAATCGAGTTTCCAGCTCCACTGTTTCCGAGAGATTGTCCACGATCCTTACCACCTTCTCCACCTACCTGATGTCTTGTAGAATAATTGATATATGATTGGTTAGAATTGTGTAAATGCCCCTGAAAATTTTCAATATTTAACTCAGTATCTGAAGTATTTCTATCTAATTTATATCTAGGACTTCCCAACATATTGATAGTGCCACTTGCAGTAATACGAGCATTTCCCAAATATGTTGTAGTAATTGTATCACCTTCATTACAAATAACCTCAATCTGAGGACCAACTCTATTTGTAACAGTATTTGTAAGGTTACCGTCCCTGTCAACAAAATCATTATTGTATGTTCCAGATCCTCTACCACCAATAATTACTTTAGATCCTAAGTCTGGTAGTTGAAATTGTCCTAAATCTCCAGTAATTGCGTCCGCATTTCTCACATTTTCATTATCTCTCTTAAATCTACATTCATCACCAACTCCAAGAACTCTAGACAGTGCTAAAAAATCTCTAGCACTTAATACAGAACCATCACATTTCAAATATCCTGCTGGAATATCATCTTTAAATTGTGCTGTGAGAGGATCGTTGCTGGAAGAGATTGATGGCGTTGAGTGAATAATAATACTCCCAACACAACCACCATATTTTCC
>CESM01026898.1_pt1 | contig 18820 bp, 14 predicted proteins | sample 361421 | NCBI WGS metagenome assembly CESM01 (sample SAMEA2622219, study PRJEB7988) | marine metagenome | isolation source: saline water (ENVO:00002010), including | reverse complement strand
ATGGATTCATAGATTTGCAAACATTGTTGGACCTAGAGGCACACATGGAGTCATTTTTGACTTCATTCACAAATTGAAAAAAGATCCTTCGCGGTTGGAAGTGCTAGGTAATGGAATGCAAGAAAAATCATATATGTCTGCTGAGGACTGTGTCCGAGCTATGCTTCATTTAATTGAAGATAGAGATAATCAAGTTAATTTGTATAATCTTGGAACGGGAGATACTTGTTCCGTTAGAAGAATTGCAGAAATAGTTGTTGAAGAATCTATGTTAAAAGAAGTCTCAATCGAATATACTGGTGGGACTAGGGGTTGGGCTGGAGACGTCCCAAAAACTAGTTTAGATGTAGAATATTTATTCAATACAGGATTTGTCCCAAATATGCAATCAGAGGAAGCAATAAGACATACTGCGCGCGCTTTGATTCAAGAGATTGGGTTATAATTTCGGCTTGGCTTCATAACTAAGAGGCTTCGCCAAGAGGTCATGAGTAAACGCTGGTATCAGGAGAATCGGCGTGACCCTTGGCGAAGACAGGCTAAATCAAAGGGCTATCGAGCACGTTCCGCCTACAAACTCAAACATATACAAGAAAAATTCTCACTTATACGTCCAGACGATGCTATACTAGATGTTGGATGTCATCCAGGAGGATGGACACAAGTGTCCGTAGAAGAAAGTGGTGAAGAAGGTCTTGTGATAGGTGTAGATCTTAAATCCACTTCTCCAATACATGGAGCCTTTATTCTTCAAGGAAATATAATGCATCAAGACACTATAGAGAGAATCCAAGAAATACTCGATGATCGTGAATTGAATTTGGTTCTATCAGATATTTCTCCAAAACTAACTGGCAGATATGATACAGATCAAGCCATTTCACTTGAACTCTCCACTATGACTCTCGATGTAGCCATGGAATTACTCCCTCCAGGAGGCTCATTTGTGACTAAAATATTCCAAGGAGTTGGGATAGAGGGGCTAGTTAAAGCCGCCAAGGACAGGTTTAGCAATGTTCAAAGATTTGCACCAATGTCTAGCAGAAATGCATCATCTGAAACATATTTGGTGTGCAAAAATAGGCTACCTAAGCCCAAAAAATCAGCAAAAAGAATGAGCGCTTTTGAGCAAGTACAAGCTCACCTAACAGATTTAGGAATTAACATAGAAAAAGGCACACATGAAGAAAGTACTGATATCGCTATGGGATTCAGACGCATTAAGAAAAAAGATTAAACTAAAATTAAATTATTCCGAATTACGATCATAAGGAACTATATTCTGCCATTCAGAAGCATCGGAACGGGCTACAATGGCCTCAACCCAATCTGTATCTGAGCAATTGAAGACCTCATGTGGAAGGCCCGGTTCAATGTAGAACATGTCTCCTGCTTTATGAGTAACAGATTGGCGACATCCTGGACCAAATTCATGTCGCACAGAGCCCTTTAGAAGAAATACCATGACGTCGAAGTCTACGTGTATGTGGGCTTTTGCTATTCCACCAGGAGGAATAAATGCCTTATTCATTGATAATTTTGTAGAGGGTGTGTTTTTTCCAGAGAGACCAGCGCCGTATTCGATATTATTCCATCCACGAACCTTGTCAATATTACGCAAACCATGGATTCCACCTACATTTTCAACATATTTTGCTAAATCTATTTGATCGCCAGTTAAAGTTAATTCGGCTTCGCTCATAGTTATTTCACCCTGTCCTATTCATTCTGAGATTTAATCATTACAGAAAAATCATCCAATTACTATTCTAAGCCATCTCGGTCAACGCTAAAAGGGGGAGGTGGCTCGGCCGCCTCATTGAGGACTCTAATATGACATCAAGAGCTAAGATATGCACATCCTCTGGATTGCCTCTCGTAGAAGAGAAGAGTACTACATTTCCGTGTCCTGATTGTGGAGAAGCAATTGGACGTAGTGAAGGCTGCAGAGTCCAAGGTGTGAAGTATGTCTGCCCCGGATGTGGCTTTGAAGGACCTTGATCCTAAATTAGGAGGTTTCAATATGGGACATGTTGTTGTAAAATATAAAGTAACTATTAACCAACCAGAAGAGGGTACACCAGACTATGAGCAAATTGCTAATACAATTTCCTCTATGGAAGAAGTACAGGCATGTGAGATAAAACCACTAGCATTTGGCATGATGTTCATCGAAGTACAAGCAGTTCTTGGAGAGGGTGAGGGCATAGTAGATGCCTTTGAGAATAAAGTTCGTGAAGACAACAATGTTGGTCAGATTGAAGCTCTTGAAATGGGACGCCTCTGATTAATTTCGAGAACCATTATCGTCAGTAATGATCGAGTGGGGATCTCATAAATTCTCTCATTAATACTGTTGCGTATGTTCCTGGTGGCAGTATAAATCGTAACCTCAGATTAGCCCCCTCCGGATGCCATCTATCTCCGTCTTGAACACCTTCTGTCCAACGTTTAGACGCATTCTCCTCTAACATAACGGGAGCCTCTTCAACAGAAAATGATGAAAAATTAACTGCGATGGCTCTGCGAGTTCCTGATGTAGTGAGATTTGGAATTTCCTTGACTTTCCAGTCTATTTCTGAAAGACCGGTGTCTTGAATTGCTTTAGTCTCATTAAGTCCCGGCTGTCCCTCGGCTAAGTTGACATTAAGACCAGGGAGTGGCCCTGTAACAGACAAACGACCGAGAAGACAATTACGACGACATCTGTCCAAATTTGTCTTAGTTACATAAGACATCTTAGACACATCGATTCTTCCATTGTTTTGGACTGGTGCTACAATATCTCCAATTACTGGTTCAATTAAATTCAGGCCTTCATCTATTCTATTTGTTAATGAGTGGTTAAACGCAAGAGACTGGAATGAATGAACAGTTAGTAACTGTAAGGAAGAAGGTAGAGCTCTAAATGCCTTGACCCAATTTCCTGGATTTTTCTTTAGTGACTCTAAAATTTGTTTTTCATAACCCAAATAATGTGGAATGACTTCAAGACAAGAGGCGACATCCTTCTTTTCACGCCAAATTTTACGAAAGTTAGAAGCCTCAGGACTCATTCTTTCACCGGGCATACCTAAATACAGATCTACCGCTTCCTCAAAGTTACCATTCACAACTGCACGTCCAACTTCTGGAGTAACAGGTCGAGTGGCTCCAAACCTTTGAGGGCCAATCCAATTAGGAAAAGCATCAGAACCCATTCTTTGTGACATTCCATCTCTAATCTTGAGAACTCTAGACATGGCTTCTTTGGCCTCAAGAGGAGCTCCATCATTATCACAACATCCCCTTACAGTTATCGAAAATCTGTTGCCATCATGATCACTCATGCCTACTTTGTGATGTGTGCGGCCAAGTACTTCTATTTCCGAATCAGGTATGTCCACTCCCTCTACCTTTTTTTGATGTGCGTCGATTACAAGAATTTGTGTAGTTACTGCCCTTTTATCTTTTAATCCAGATGAAAAAATTCTATTTCGACTGATTCCACATGCACCTGCTAGCCTCCTAATAAATCGATTTGTTTCCCAATTTGTAAGAGTTGCTCTTACAACTGTAAAACGACCTTTGGGGTCCAGAGCGGGCACGGTAGCAACTTCTTCTACTCTGAAATCTTCAACACGAACTTTGAGTAAACCACCTATTCCAGGAGATTCAAAGACCCATCCGGCTAATCCAAGATGTTTTTCTATTTCTAATTGAGACAAATCTACACCGTCCTCAATTTGAGAGGCCGGCGAACTCCTTGGCGATCTCAGCACAGAGGTCCTTGACAACCTTATCCGCCTTTGCACCTTTCTTGACCCTTACAAACAATTCAGGTTCATCCAAATCGGGATGGCCTGTGAAGTAGTTTGCATACTCAACTTTGTCATTGGCATTCAAACGAGAACGGAATAACTGTAGAGTTGTATGATCTTCTCCTATCAATCTTAGACGGATTTCAGAACCCTCTTTCTTTAGCAACTTAACTGGCATGGATGAGGCCGCCACCGGACACCCCCTTTTGAGGGCTTTCATCCAAATGCTGGACCCAAGGGGTCCATCACACTGTTCAGATTATGTAGAAGTTTGCGATCCCCGCTGCGATGCGAGACTGGCGGGAGACCCAGATTAGCATCGCAAAATCTTTTGAAAAAGCCTCTCTAGGCCTCGTTGTTACTAGTATTCTACTTACTGTATTGACTGGTATGGCAATGAGCCCACTTCCCGAATTCCAAACAGACTTATCTGCATTTGCGCCTGAAACTTCTTCTGACGAGGCCGTAGAAAGAGTAGAATCTGTAATGCAACCTTCATCTCACCGTATTTATGTCCATGTAGAACCTAGCGAACAAGGCGCAAACATACTAGAAATAGGCGCTATGCAACAACTTTCCAACGATTTACAGCAAATTAATCAATTCTCTAGCGATAATCAAGAATTCATAGATTCACATATCAATGCCGCTTTGATTCTTAATCTTGCATTAGATGAAAGAGACGGAGAACAACGTGGCATTGCAGATTTCAATACATGGAGCGAATTACTAAACGCGATAATTGAAGATGAGGAATGTACAGATGCAATAGGAAATGATCGTGTCATAGCTACCGCTTCTTTTGCTAGATCTGTTATGCTGCATAATGATTTCAATCTTGACCCCATTTGCGATTGGTTAGAGAATGATAGATCAGGGGACCCGACGCCAACCGCATCAAGTACTATGTGGATAATTGAGATAGATGGAGATTTAGAACCGGAGGAAAGACTGAGAAAATCACTCCAAATCAAGGACATATTAGACAAAATCTCAGATTCTCCAGACTCAGCATTAGTGTATGGAGTCGTATCTGATGACATCGTAAGTAATGAAATAAATGAATCCACTTTAGATAATCTAGTTTGGTTACTAGTAATTTCCATACTTGTAGTAGTAATTGTTCTAGCTTTGGCATTTAGATCACCTATTATGGTCATAGCGCCATTAACAGCATTGAGTGCAGCACTGATTTGGACATATGGTACGATGAGTATTATTGGTGTTGAATTCTCAATACTAGAAGTAGCTGTAGCTCCAGTCGTTTTAGGACTAGGAATTGATTACTCAATTCATCTACAACGTGCATATGAAAAAGAGAAAGAAAAAACAGATTCACCTGCTTTAGCATGGATCTCTTCTTTTGACATTCTACGCTTGGCGATTTCACTTTCGGTAATAACGACAGTTTTCGCTTTCTTGGCAAATATATTGTCGCCACTCCCTCCAATTAGAACATTTGGATTGACACTTGCATTGGGCGTTATTTGCGCATTTGTCGCATCAACTGTCACCGTAGGAGCAATGCATGTGATTTTCGAAAGAACAGCAGGGAGTCAGAAAGGAAGGTCATTAAAACTTGAATTATTCGCAGATGTTTCAACTGATTTTCAGCGCAGACACACTGCAATAATACTCCTTATGGTGGCGAGTTTGACTGCAGCATCTGTAGTTGTATCTGTAGGGCAATTAGACACCCGGTTCGAGTTGACTGATTTTCTAAGTGATGATATGGATTCTATAGAAGTTCGTAATTCAATGTATGAATCATATCAAGTAGAAGCACTGAAATCTATTGAAATTATTATCGAACCCGGAGATGGAGAGAACTCTCTAACTGATGAAAGAGACTTACTCTTCGAACTAAGGCGTCTTGATGGCGCACTTTCTTATACAAATAATGTAGTTATACCTGATGGTACAGACAATTCTAGACCCTCATATGATGGGATTTATCCCATCCTTAGAGATGCAATAGAGGCTGATGAATCCTTTGGTGAGCGTCATCACCTTGGCGTTTTCGATGATTCCGTGGATTTAACTGATGGCTTTCAAGAAGGAGATCTCTCGTCCTCAATTCAAGAACTGCTAATTAACGATACAATTGGAGACCCAATTCGTGGAGAAAAATGGTCTGAAAGAACTGCGAAATATATTTCTCTAACTGAAGATAATAATTCAATCCTATACTTACGTATACAAGTTGATGTCACTGCACAGAATAGTGAAGACTCCTCGAAATTGGCAGAACAATTTGAACTGCATATACAAAATTTCGCCACTAACACAGGTCATAAAACTCATCTTACTGGCGACTTGATTCTAGTAAATAATGTTCTTTCGGGATTAGTTCTTTCCTTAGTTGAATCTACAGCATTTAGTCTGGGCGCATCGCTTATTGTATTATTTGCTCTAACAAGGCGCCTTGGACCTTCTCTTGTGGTTATTCTACCCGTTGGATTAGCGGGTTCTTGGGTTGTGGGAGCAATGGCAATACTACAAATAAATTGGAATGTATTGACCGTAATGACTACGGCACTAACTATCGGTTTAGGAATTGACTACTCTATCCATGTATGGAGGGGTTTTGAAGAAAATAGAGCTAATGGCATGGGTACTTGGTCGGCGATGCGTAAAATGTACGCTACAACTGGTGCATCTTTGGTTATGTCTGCAGGAACAACAATTTGTGGATTTATGGTACTTGTATTATCTCCAGTCCCTGTAATAAGAGACTTTGGACTAGTGAGTTCAATTTCAGTTTCCTTTTCATTGATTTTAGCGCTAATGGTACTTCCCGGTTTACTAGCCGCTGAAGTTCGTACATCAGTTAATGATTGAGTATTTACTATTACTTTTTAAAATCCAATAATACAGTGGCGACTTGCTCCATATCTACACCTTGTTCTCTTGCAACTAGAGCTAATGCCATCCACAATGTTATTGGTTCAAGAGCTCTACGTTTACGCTGAGCTCTCCTAACAACCTCATTATTTGAAAGACCTGACTTTTTGGCGATTTGTTTTATTAAAAAAGGGATACTTTCTTCAGCACCATCTAATGGATATATCTCATTTGTCTGTTTATTGATGTTTTGAGATTCTTTAATGATTGGCCGGGACAACTTATTTTCATCAAATGAAAGAACTTCAGAACTAAGTTCATTGCGGTTTTCATTTATTGGAGGATCTAGCATCCTCCTTGTTATTGGTCTCCAACCAAGTTCTGAGGAGAGGAGTGTAACACCCCCTACAAGTTCAATGAAATCATCATTTTCTTTGAGCCAGAAACGTTCTACTAGTCGATCCAAAACAAGATTCGATTCATCAGGATTAAACCATTGCATTTCCAGAGACCAAAAACGAACTAAATCTGATTTTCTTATTTTAGAAACCTCACTGTCGCTAAAGACTGTGAATAGCAATCTGCTAACATCGTCAGTCGCACTCATGTGATCTATTACTGTGTATGGGTAATCTCGCTTGAGGTTTGCTCGGTGAACATGAGAGCATTTGATTGAATAGTGAGCGCTCAATCCGAGCCGTCGCCATGTCCCGTGAATACGTTGCTAGAGACCCCCGGACAGGGCGCCGAATTGGTCAAAAAAGATCTAAAAAACAGATCGATATTCGATCAATGTTACCTCCACCAGGAATATGGCAAAGAATTCCTTTCCACCAAATTGTGATTTTAGCATCTGGGAAAGTCGAATTGATCGAAATACCTAGAGCCGAAGGAGGGGGATTAGCTAAGAGGACAGATGGCATTAGGGCTCTAAATAGAGTTCTAGGACATGATATTGAAGATGCCCATAAAGCACTTTGTGATGCTTTGGATGATGATGATGAAGTTGTACGTATAGCAGCTTTAGAAGCACTTCCCTCTTTTGCCATTAAAAAACATAAAGATCTATTCTTGTACTTGTCAGATAGGCTACTTGAGGAAAATAATGAGGTACGTAGGACTGCACGTAATGCATTACAGAAATCGGCTCCAATATTTCCATCCGGTTGTGAGATAATACTCCGTAGAGAATTAAGAGACAAAAGGAAAGAACATCGTGATGATGCATTTATCGCTCTAAAAGAAACTTCAGCTAATTGGGTAGAAACCGGTTGTCTACACATAGATGAACTGATTAGAGAAGAAGATGTGGATTTACGTCGTAGAGGGTCAAAAGTTCTTCGAACTATAACCGCCAGAGGAGGTGCTGCTAGTTGGGACCTAATTTCTTGGAGTCTGCAAGATGAAGATGCTCAGGTACGTAGAAACGCTTCTGCCTGCCTACCATCTCTTGCAAATACCGAGGCAAGGGTGGCTGCGATTCTTGTAGAGGCATCTATCATTGATGAGGACAGTGGTGTGAGGAAAAACATAATCAGAACTCTAAAAAGTCTAGATATGGACAATCCTAGAGTAGTAAATATGATTCTGGATGGCGCCAGAGATAGAGATTACTCACTAAGAAAAGCATGTATTGAGCAATTATCAATTATTCTTTCCGGAGATAGACTTAGGGAGGTATCTAATGAATTGCTGCGTCAAGAAACTAAACCTGATCTCCGTAAAAAACTAGAGCGCTTGTCTAGAGATGTAGATTGGGAAGGCACTGAGGATGAGAAAAATAGATCACTCGCGCCGCTAGAAAAAGTCCCTGATGATTTAAATGAAGATTTAGACCAATTAAACCTTGAAAAACCCGAAAATATGCAATTAAAACCCGAAGATGGACCACTTACACCACGTAGTGGTGGATCAATACCCATCAGTGAAGGTCATAAAGAAGAGTCAATTGGGCGGGCCGCGAGGAATGAAGATGAGCGAGGAAGTTGATGGGAAGCTTGAGAGATTCGAGCGACTCTGGGACGGGGTAACACCGAAGGGGATTAACCGAACAAAGTCCCTGAAGTTCCGCCAATACATGCGCCAACACGTACTTCAAAAGTACCATAAAAGGCAAAAAGAGCAATTTTCCAGTGCTGATAAAGGTCACTATAACCATAGCTTCTCAAGTAAGGATCAATATTTGACAAAAGAAAATTGTCGAAAGTATTGGATGGGCGAGCTTCAGAAGGAAATCAATGACTCAGAGTCCTTCTGAGGCGATTTAATGAGCCAAACTAGTAAATTGTTTGAGGATTGGAATCTTAATCCAAAAATGGCTAAGGCCATTGCTGATAAAGGATGGAAAAATCCGACTGAAATCCAAAACGAAGCAATACCAGTAGCACGTAATGGTAGAGATGTAGTAGGACAAGCACGTACAGGTAGTGGAAAAACTGCAGCATTTGGAATACCAATTATAGAATCTTGTGAATCGACAGGAATGACGCAAGCGATTATTCTATGCCCCACTCGTGAATTGGCAGTCCAAGTAGCTGAAGAATTATCCTGGATACAGGGAGATCAAGGCATTACAATACAGACTGTATATGGAGGGACAGATGTTGATAAACAGGCGAAATTATTGGCAAAAGGTGTAGATATAATCGTAGGCACACCTGGTCGAGTCATCGATATGTCCAAAAGAGGACATATTAATTTGGAAAATATCACTTACTTTTGCCTAGATGAGGCAGATCGAATGCTAGACATGGGGTTCTTTCCTGATGTGTTATGGATTTTCGAACAAATGAGTTCACGAAAACAAACTCTGCTATTCAGTGCTACATTTCCCCAAGAAATAATTGATGCTGCTGAAGAGTTCATGAATGACCCCGTCTATGTAATGAGTGATGATCTTGAAGTTGATGTCCCAGAAATTGATCAATATGCGGTTCGAATAGGTAGAGCAAACAAATTATGGGTTTTAGGACGGATAATTGCCAATATGAAAGATGAAGATCAGATGCTTATTTTTACTAATACCAAACGTATGGTCGATCTTATTGAAGAAAGACTAGGTAAGTTTGGAATGAAGGCAGTTGGCCTACATGGAGATAAGGCACAAAATCGTAGAGAAAAGATCCTTGATTCAATGAGAGATCGACGAGAGCGAATTGTTGTCGCTACTGATGTTGCTGCTAGAGGATTGGATGTAGAAGGCATTACTCATGTAGTAAATTATGATTTACCGGATGATACAGAATCTTATGTACATAGAATTGGAAGAACTGGAAGAATGGGGAGACAAGGAGTAGCTTGGTCACTTGTATCTAAGGAAGATATTGCAAATCTGGATAAAATCGCGAATACTTGGAATTTGCAGATACCTTATGTCGAAGCACCAGATTTACCAAAAGGAATTGCTCGAGACCCAGTTAAGAAAAGAGAAGATTGGGGGGAATTAACCGATCCTTTCGGGATGGTAAATGTCTCTGTAGAAGTCGGATCTGAAGAAATAACGAAGCGCTCTTTAGCAGATTGGATTGTTACAGAGGCCCGTATCCCTGAAATTTCAATTGGAGAAATAGTGCAGAAAAATGATTCATCTACTGTTCAGATCCATGTTGAAAAAGTATCTTATGTGATTGATGTTATTAGTAAAAGAGAACTTAATGGAAGAAACCTAAAACCAAAGATTTTGGAAATTAGGGTGAAGGCATGATTGAAGAAGAAAAGGCAATAACGCGACTAAATCTTATTGGATTTTTCTGCCCAGTACCAGTTCATGAGACACGCAAGGCTTTGGCTAAAATGAAGTCTGGAGATATAATTGAGGTCATCGGAGACGACCCTGAGACTCTACATGATATGCCGGCATTGTGTGAGAGATTGAGAGTTGAATTAATCAGTGTCACAGAAGAGTCTGGAGAATATACATTTAAGATTCAAAGATAGTATAGGTGGGATAATGACTGTGGATAATCAAGATATTGATCTACGTGAAAAAATTGAAGTCCCGGCTGATGCGAAACTTCCTACTGCTCATGGTGACTTCCGAATACGAGTCTTCCATGAAGAATCTACTGGTCTAGATCATGTAGCACTTACTCTAGGAGACATGAAAGGACCGGACCCCGTACATGTAAGAGTACACTCTGAATGCCTTACTGGAGATGCATTCAATAGTCTACGATGTGATTGTGGACCACAACTTGATGCTGCATTATCACATATACAACAGATAGGATGGGGGTGTCTAGTTTATCTTAGACAAGAAGGAAGAGGGATCGGCCTCCATGCAAAGATTCAGGCATATAACCTACAAGATCAGGGCGCTGACACATTAGATGCTAATCTGATGCTGGGGCATCCTGCTGATGCAAGAGACTATCGAATTGCGGCTGAAATACTAAGAGAAGTGGGGATTGATAAGGTATGTCTTCTTACGAATAATCCCGATAAAGTAAAGCAACTAAAAGATTTGAATATTGATGTGTCTGAAAGAAGATCTTTGATTGTTGGAATAGATGAAAATAATAGATCTTATCTCGAAACTAAGGCCCATAGAATGGGTCATGACATCGACGATAAGGAATTGAATGGAAACTATCCGAGTTAATTTTTGGGGCCGTGGCCGGGACTTGAACCCGGGCCGGCGGGACCACAACCCACCGTGCTAACCGCTACACTACCACAGCCGTGTGAGTTGTGCCAAGAATACACTGTATTTGAAGCGTTCCAAGACCTATCGATAAGACTCGCCTAACCAACGTATTGAAGCGCTCCTCTCATCCGTTAGTTAACAATGACACGCGCGGGCACATTGAGTTTGGCCCTTACCGTAATGGCAGTTGCTGCACTCATGTCTCCAATTTCTAATGCAGATGTAGTCATTGAATCTGAAGAAATCGAGTTGCTAGAAGCCGGATCTTTTCAAGAACCATCTGATTGGACGATTACATCAAAGAAAGATTTCTCAGATGAAAATGCAGAATATAGCATTGGTATGGTGGCTGATTCTGAACTTTCATTTACACACAATAGACCTGCTAATTATGCAACATCGACATCGTGGGCAACAAATAGTCCTACTAATTCTAATTCTTCTATAGGAGAACCGGACGGGTACTACACATGGTCTAAAGGCCCTGATATTACTATCAATGGATATTCATTTCAAGGAGTAAATACCAATCTCATCTCAAATGTTTCAATGGTTCTACACATATCTGTCCCTGATGCTTTGCCGTCAGATGAAATACGCATAACAATAGATGTGAATGGTCAGGAAAAACTGGTTAAAACAATAGCTAGAACATTTGGACCATTGAATAGAATGACAACTCCTCTTATTGTTGATATGGATAACCTATATCAGTGGACATGGGCAGATCTTTCATCATCATCCATAACTGTAGATTATGTTTCAGATGGAGCCCCGGATGACTCTGAAGTAAGAGTTGATGCTGTTGGAATTCGTGTTAAGTATCATCAACCATGGTATTCGTTTGAAACTGTAAAGGCCATTCATCAAATTTCTGATTTATCAATGCCCGTTATAGATATCAATCCATATGAAGGAGAAATACAGAGCCTTTCCATTGAAAGCTGTGGACTAACCCCAAATAGTGGCACCCAAGGAACTTGGGATTTCAATGTAGAAGTACCCTATGACCAAGAATTGGGGAGAATCCATGTTTTTGGCGAAGGGAATTTCACAATTGAAGCAATGCCACAAGGACACACCTCAATGGAAAACTTTCAGATTTATGATAACGGAGAGTTACTAGCCGAACGCGATGTAACGAATTCAATTAGAATTACAATCTATGACGGTTGTGTTGAAATGGCTCGCGTCGATGTCAATGACCCATATCTCGAAGTTACAGGGAGAATAGCAGGATCAGTTGATGGACACGCTGAGAGTTATAGCCATATTAAATTCGCAATAGGGAGTATTCTTGTTAAGGAATTAGATTTAGAAGTGGGCGGATTTTCTTTCCAAGTACCAATTGGTTACGCTTTACCTCACTCCAATCAACAATTGGAAATTGGCATTGCTACAAGATTTCAATGGTCATCAGATGGAACTCCTGAAACCACAGTAGTACACATTGAGTCAATGTCCATAAATGGAGGATTCAGTTTAGAATGGGACTTAGATGTAAACTGTTCTTCTCCGAACTCAATAACTATGCCAGAAGATGGAGGAGGTTTGCTAATTCCTATGTCGATTAGGTGCGAGGATGACCTGACATCATGGGAAGACCTCATTATCGAAGTATGGAGTGAGGATTCCAATCTAGTAGATGTTTCAACCATTGAAGGGGACATACGCATTCAACCAATAAATAATGCCGCTGGTTCAACACAAATAGGAATAAATGTCATTGATGAAAGTGGTAACGTATGGATTGGTGGATTTAACTTAGAATTAACTCCTGTTGAGGATGCACCAATAGTTAACGGATTACCTACTTCAACATATATTGAACTTGGGTCCAGCCGGGTTATAGACATAGAAATTTTTGATCCAGATAGTGAAGATTTGTCAATTACAACTTCTCGATCGTGGGCAATAATTGATGAATATGGAGATTTACTTCTTACTCCCGTTGAGCCAGGAGTACATACAGTAGAAATTAGTGTTAGTGATGGTACAAATGAATTCATTCAGAGTATTGAAGTTGTAGTAACTGCAATGCCGGATTTGTTAATTGAGAATGTAGAGATCTGGAGAGGAGGAAGCCCCATAGATCATGTCACTGAAGGAGAGATAGTACAAATCAAAATATATGTGCGTAATCAAGGAAGAGGTATTGCTGATGGAATAGATATCAGATGTTGGTTAGATGGTATTCTAGTAGGTTCTGAAATGATTGAAACACTCGCGCCCGGAGGACTTGGGGTCGCAACATGTAATACTCAAATCGCTAATTATGGAGATTTAGTCATCAACGGAGTCGTAGATGGTACGAATTCAGTAGAAGAAAGTGATGAAGATAATAATGAATTCACAATGATTATTGAATCTGAATCTATACAAAATAATAATGATGATGATTCAGAAGATGATTTTGGTATGATAATTATGTTTTCAGCATCTTTCATTCTACTGGGGGCTTTACTATTTTTCCAATATGGACCCGGGCGGCTGAAGAAACCCTATGATAAGTGATTAGGAAATACTAATCAGAATTTAATATCCAAAACCTTGGTAAGGCTGATAATCATTCAAAATCAGGGAATTATTATACATGAATGGATGTCCAAACAATCTTACCGCACTCATTCAATGAGGCGCTGGTGTGTGTTTGTGATGATGAAATTAAGAGTCCGTATTGAAACTGATGAATGGGTCTACGAAGAGCATGAAATGCTCTGATGTGCTTTATCTACCATGTTTGGGGATAAATATCAGGTTTGATTAGTACTACCTTAGGTTGGGCTATATTTCCATTTTCCATAGAGACAATCTTCTCAGTATTGTATCTTGCTTCTGCAATAGCTACAGCTTCGCCTTTTAGGGTTTGAAGGACTACACTGGAACCTTCTTCTATTCCAGCGTCTATACTAACAACACCGGGTCTGGCAAGCGCTGCACCGTGCGATATAGCCCCTGCCGCACCATCCTTGACAACAATTCTTGGTAAATTAGTAAGTATTGATTCAACGGGTGCAATTAACCTTCTGAGAGCACGATCGTCTTCATGTTCTTTCCATAGAAATACTGCATCAGTTAATTGTTGCATAGTACATGCATCCGATTGAACGAATGTACCGGTCTTATCACGGTGTAATTCTAGTAGTTCACAATTTGTGGAGAGGAGGAGCCCTAAATCTCTGGCTAAAGTTCTGATGTAAGTACCTGCATTACAAGATATTGAGAGAACCACTAAATCTGTATCTTTCTCTGAGTCAATCAAATCGAAAGAATGTATTATCCTAGTCCTAACCCTAACTTTGACTGCGGATTCCAATGGTGGAACATTGTATATTTCTCCAGTTAGATCTCCAATAACAGTTTGTAACTCATCAGGATCTATGGCTCTACCAAATCTTAGTACTGCAATATACCTCTTATCTCCAGTAAGTACCAAATCAGTCAGCCGTGTTGCCTTACCAGAGAGCATCGTCAATAATCCTGTTGCAAAAGGATCCAAAGTACCACCATGACCTAAGCGCTGGATACCTAGCATTTCACGAGCCCATGCAGTTAATTGATGGCTGGTAGGTCCACGTGGTTTGTCTACAAGTATTACACCGGCATCCAAAAGTGACTCAAGGGTACGATCGTTGGGAGATACGCCATAGCGATTATCTGTAGATACGTTATTTTCTATAATGATATGACTCATGAATTATGCCTCCAGATGTTTAATTACAATTGAGAATACCTCTTCAGCCGAGAGTTGATCTGCATCAACAACAAATGTGTAGGGAGACATATTATCTAGATTAATATTGTAAAGTGCCATATAACGCTCCTTATCCGCATCTTGGCGCCTTTTAGATTGATTAAGTCGATCCGAAAAATCCCCTCCTTCTCTTTTCTGAATCCTAAGAGCCCTCTCTTCATCTGATGTGTGAATCCATATACGATTGCAATCAATTTCTAATTCATGTGCCCACCATCCAGAAAGACGGCTTTCTATTATATCTGGCCCATTACTCCTAATCATAGCTTCTTTTAACAAAGAGTCTAGTGATCTATCAACATCAAGATTTGATTTGCAAAGTTCACTAAATTCATGGACACTCATATTTCTACGCTTGGCCTCATTACGAAATACTTCTCCTCCATTAAGAGATGACCAGCCTGTTGATTCAACGATCTTAGAGACCAACGTAGATGTCCCACTTCCTGGAGCACCACTAATTGTGACTTTAACCAAAAGATTACCTCCATTCATTACGACAAACTTCACAACGAATTCTGCCATTAGTAGTTCTAGATACTAATGTGGAATTACAAGATTTACATTTTGTACCAGATTTGGGAGGAGCAGAATGTTGATTGCCTGATTTTTGGTTTGAGTTCGTCTCCCCTGTTTTACGGGGGCCATCTCTTGTCCTTCTTTGACTACGTTGAGTCTTGAGTGAAGATGTAGACTTGTCTTCTTTTAGTAAATGAAGCAATGGCTCAGGTATTAAATCACCCGCAATCACCAAAGGATGTCGGGAGAATCTTATGATTTTCAAATGACGATCAATAATTCTACCTAATGGAGCACTCATACTGATGTACGTTATAACCCATGCTGGCAATATCCACAATATACGATTATTCATATCCCACATCGGTTCCCATGGGAGGCTTACATAATCGACACGGAAATCCGCTGAAGACTCGGCCATCCAGTTGAAAATTGCAAAAATGAATACTATGGTAAACATCACTGGCCTCATCTGATCTCCTTGCTGTTTCATCGATTCTGGCATCATATGCATCTGCAAAGTACGCATTTTCTCTGCTCTTGCATTATCTCTTGAGGACTGGGCGTCTCGCAATTGTGCACTGATCTGCTTGTTTCGATGTTGGTTGTGAACTTGAGTTATTGGATCTGTAAAAAAAGCACGTATTATCGTATTCACCACCATAATTGAAGTCCCTATAATGAAAACAGTAGGAATAAACCACACATCATGGAAAGGAATTGTTGGTTCTATTACCAAAGCTGCTGCATCAGACAACCCCGTTCGCATACCGGGAATTATTGAAACCGCTAGCATCATACCAAGAATAACCATCATCGGCATCATCATGCCACCCATTCCCATATTGGGGTCCTGCGTGGCTCCAGCGGGCGCGGCCATATGCATTCGTTACGCTGAACTCAATTGAAGGATTCGGCTCGACTAATATGAAATTTCAATTCGCATTACTTGAATTGATAACCACAAGTCTCGCAAGATGAGGCGCCCAAAGAGGACTCAGTGCCACATACTGGACAATTTTCAGAGTATGACTCTACATTTTCTTCTGCGTATGCCTCAGAATCAGTATCGTTTTTCTCTAATTCTTTTTCTTGGTTTTGATGTATAGATAATATACTATCAATAGGATCAATGTTTTCTAAAGTTGTACTGGTTTGTTCTATTCTAGATTTTGCAACTTTAGAAGCACCTCGCATATTCTCATCAAGCCACTCTGATTGATTAGGTTCTTCATCAACTTGGTCACCGAAACTAGCACCATGATAATCTTGGGCATCAGAAACTTTGAACTCGCCCTCATTATCTCCTCTTATTTCAAAAGATACTTCGATTCTTTCTTCTTTCTCAATTCTTCCTATTGGCCAAGATACATGAGTTCCTTCTCTGGCTGATTCTTTAGAGTAATCCAACTTTTTCTCTCCAGTCTGATTAGATCTTACTATGGATTTTTCAATATTAAAGGTCCCAGGGACTATGTCTTGTAGAATAAGATCTTCAAGAGCACTGTCTGAGTCGTTTTGGAACATCAAAATAATTTCATAGCAACCTGCTCCTGCTGCTGGAAAAATTTCTTTACCGGTGGAATAGCGTCTCCTTCTATGTACAACTCTTATCAAAGGTGATTTAAGGCAATATCTAGTTGCAACAGGACCAAACCTCTCCATACTGAAATCAGCACGTGCAGGACCCACTAGAATATCATTCATAGGAGAAGGATCCTCTGCCCTTAGAGGGTAATTTATCAACAAAGATTTACCGGGTTGAAGACCCAGAGGTGCAGAAGTACCGACTGTTATCCGCAAGGCATGACCTTGCGAATCAGGTGAAATGAATTCTTCTTCTAACTGTGTACCATCTACCACTTCTATTCGATATTGATCATCTTTCAAATCAACACCTTCAATATCAACACGTATATTTTCAGGAGATGGTGGCTGGAAAACTCCAGGTATATCATCCAGTAAGCGTATTACATTTATTGGTGCTGAACCTGTATTTTCAATAACAATTGAGGCATCTAATTCTGAAGAAACATAAGATCTTATGCGACTTATGCTATACTTCTTTTTTACTGACGCATCTAATACCTTTATACTTCGTTCTTTAACCTCTATTTGGCCAGTTGATTCGACATTGGCTCTTGGTAAAATTGAGTAATCAACCTCATGTGTGAAATTAGGCCTTTCAATGGCCTCAAGTCTCTTCTCAATAGAGTCCCACAAACCTTCTGGAGGTATATCTTCTCGTATATCTTCCATTTCTAAGAATGGCTCATTGCGACCTGCGACCCATACTGTAGCTGCTGAGAGGCTAACTACGAAAGAAGATCTATTTTCGACAACAAGTTTACAATGGAAAATATCTGGCCTGTCATCTTCCTTAGGACTTACATATCCAAATTGTCGCGCTCTACTTTTAATTGATTGAAACTTAGTTCGGGAAACTGTTGATTCAGAACTGTACATAGCCCGCAATACACCTGTGGAGAATCTTTGAATCGACCTTGTTGTCACTTGTGGGCGAATTTCTAAGGTGGAAATTTCCCCTACTGGTAATCTACCAATACGCCAAATAAGTTCAGAATCTTTGACATCATATTCAGGCCCCTCAGAAAGTGAAAAGTTTTCTGGTAATGATCTTCTAATCTCTACATCTGAAAGGGCAATTGGCGCATGGTTTTCAACAATTATTCGTATAAGAACCTCCTGCGGATTTGGCGATAAAGCCATAGAGAGAGAAGCTTCTTGAGGCCTTTCTGGTTCAGTATCGATATGCTCTCTAATAACCATCATCTTTGGTCCTGAAGCAGTATAGGGTAATGTTGTTGATTCCGTCGCATCTAATTCACGTACTGTTATTGCAGCACCACCAATATCAGTTGATTCAGTATTATTCAAACTGACTTCTATGTCCCAAGCACGATCTTTTCTACTTGAATTTCTAAGTATCAATTCACCATCAATTGATTGTTGACGAATTGAACCGTCGGGATTAACTACTGACTCCTCTTTTTCTCTTAGAGTTGCATGCAGTTTGTCACCAGGAATAGCGTCAACTTCAGATGCTAACCTAACACTACCAGTTAATGTCTCATCCTGTGACGGAGTTGGTTGATTTACGACAGTCTCTAGGGCGAGTGATGAAAGAGCAGATTCAAGAGAGTCATTTTCTTCAGATTCACTGAATTCCAGTTCAAAGCTTTCGCTAAAATCATCAATATAATCTTCAGAAGTGCTGGATTTTGACTCACTTACTGG
>CESM01174825.1_pt1 | contig 18827 bp, 19 predicted proteins | sample 361421 | NCBI WGS metagenome assembly CESM01 (sample SAMEA2622219, study PRJEB7988) | marine metagenome | isolation source: saline water (ENVO:00002010), including | reverse complement strand
ATAGTGTATATTCTAAATTTGTTATATGTGCTTTACCCAGAAAAGATTTAATTAAATTTGATATTCTCTCACCATATATGAGAGAATTAAATACTATTAATGAAATTGCTAAAATGCGTATTTTTGAAATATATGATACTAAAACTACCTATGCATGGTTTAAAGATTTACCAAAATTATCTACTAACGAAGAATTACAATTTATAATTCCTATTGACCCTAAATCTGGATTAATTATGTCTTCATATAATGAAAATCTCTCTGCTAATCAAAATTATTGGCTAAATTTATACAATAAAAGTAAAAAAGATTTTAAAAATACATTAAATCAAAAGTTAAATAACATATTCAGTATTTTTAATATAGTTGTTCCACAAAGTATATATGTTAAATTACATTATTGGTCTATGGGTGTTGCTGCATGGAAGACAAATGTAGATAGCAAGTATATCTCTCAAAAAATAATAAATTTAATGCCTAATTTTTATATATGTGGAGAGAATTATTCAAATTATCAGGCTTGGTGTGAAGGTGCATTACAAACCTCTCATGAAGTTACCAATAGAATTTCTTGTATTTTAGATAATATAAAACATAATAAAACAAAAAAAAATGTTAAAAAACATAAAAAAACAAAAAAATTATAAAATATCTTTACTTGTTACATATTTAAAAATAGAATCAATAATTTTTTTTGTGGCATCATAATATTGATTATTACAATCAAAAATTGAATCATTTATTATATGAGGCATAATATTTCTTTTTGTTACACAGCCATATGCTGTGGCTAATATACAATGGCTACCCCATCCACCAATTATATATAAATTTTTTATATTATTTTTTTTAACCAAAGAATTTAATTTTTTATTTTCAAGAGAATCTAAATTATTACTAATAAATGTGTTTTTTTTTGTTGAATATTTTTTTAATTCGTCTATTATATCACAATAATAACTAGGACATTTATATTTCTTAGTTTTATCAAGTTTATATAAATTATTCCCCCATTTATTACTTTTATTTGATTTTAAATAACTTACTTTATTTGCAATAGTTTCATTTTTATGGTTTCTAGTACAATTATTTTTAAATTGACATCTAGAAAATTGTGTCATATAAATAGGTAGATTATTATTATAAAAATATTCACTAATTTTTTTCATATTTTTTTTTATCTTTCTTTTCATAATATAATCATATTTATTTTGTGCATCAATTATTAAAAGAGCGCTATTTTTTTCTATTTTCATTTTATATTATTTATATACTATATAATGAAAAATATTAAAAATAAAACAAAAAAAAATAAACCCATATTTTAATCGAAAGTTATTAAATCCCCACAAATTACATTTGGCGATTGTTTCATTGTCTTATTTTGCAATTCTATATTTAATTTTTCTAAAATTTCATATTTTTTTTTAATTTTATCTAATTCATCTTTGTATTCATAATTTAACTTTTTAATTTCTCTCAATTCTTTACATTTATTTTCAAATGCATCATTTAAATTATTTGAAGAACCAAATTCTTCTTTATATAATTTATTTGCTGGATAAAGACATCTTTTCTTGTGCTTTGCTGTATTAAAATGACTTGCAATCATACCTGAATATCTTTTTGGATAAAATGTATTTCCACAACAAATACAACCAAGAGGAAATTTATTTTGTAAATCTCTAATATTTAAATCTATCTTTTCTGTATTAGTTTCATCTATTTTTGGTTCATAATTTGGTAGAACTTCAATAAGTGACATTAGTTTATTTATATTTAATTTAAATTTTTAAATCAATTTTAATATAAAATAAAATTGATTAAAAACTATTTTTTGTCAGCAATTGTAAACACACAATGGACAATATCATTCGTGATGAAGATTACCTTTTTCAGATGCCAGTAATTAATGGTTGCCTCGACAACCGCAATATGATGAAACTCAAGTGCGACAAGTGTGGTAAACACATCACCACCAATGAGATGGTCATGTGTACACTCTTAGGTGAAGACTTCCACGTAGAGTGTGCGGAGCGGCACTTTGAGGACAAGGCTGTCTTGGCCAATATGCGAAAAATTCCCTATGCAGAGCGCATGGAAGAATATATGCAGGAGCGGTTTAAAAATGGCGAGGCTGAAAAAGATCTTAAAACAGTACTGCTTGCTTTGAATAAAGCATTTCCTGATTCTGCTTTACCTTTACCATAAATGAATACAAATTATATATGACGATTGTTTCATTATCTTATTTTTTTGTTGATTAGAAATAAAATTGAATTAAAGTCTTTTTTTATTAGAAATATAATCAAAAAATACACTGTATTGGTCACTAAGGTTACCTTAACATGCCAGTAAATAAGCTCCACGCTAATATTAATGAGGGGTTAATAATGCAAATAATGAAAATTAAAAATGGTGATACCGAAAAAGACCTTTATATGTTAGTGTCTATATTGATAAATGTAATTTTGTTAATTCTATCAATATATCACCTGTTCTTTTATACACATACTATTGCTATAATTGTACGTGTGCATGTAATAATGCATATCCTTTACCATAAATAAACATGACTTAAAATTTTCGCATTATAATATCCATTTGATTTTTTTTTTTCTAAAGCAATTGCTTCACCTCTTTTTTTTGTTCCTGAATGTCTAGAAAAATAATTTTGCATTCGTTTTCTTGTATTATGATTTTTATGAGCATATAATTTTAAAGGGGTTCTATCTTTATATTGAGGATAATCTGATGCACCAAAATGAATTTTTCTTACTTTTCGAGTTTTCTTATCTCTCACATATGCTGTATATTTTTTCATTTTAGGACCTTTCTTAAATTTTATTATTGTTTCTTTCATTTATTTAATATATATTAAAAAATATTAAAATATGGAAAACCTAGTTTTTATTCAAATTCTTATTTATTATACTATAATATCTTAGAACTCCCGACCCAAACACCTTGTTATATTAATCTTACTACCAAAACATCTCTTACATTCTTTCTTTTTATTAACTTCTATATCATCATCTAAACTTCTAAAGTTTCCCCATCCACTACCTACACCCAGTCTATACATTTCAGATGAAAATTTCTTAGTGTCTTTCTTTTTATTAACTACTATATCATCATCTAGACTTCTTAAGTTTTCCCATCCACTACCTACACCCAGTCTATACATTTCAGATGAAAATTTCTTACTAAAAAAATGATTACTCTCTTCGATATTCATAATAGGTGTATGTTGTGTCATTTCATGATGATTTCTAAGATATCCTGTGTTTTCTAAATTGTGAATATTCCTATTATTCCAATTAGGAATATAAGCCGATGTAATCAATATAGTAGATAAAATAATTATACTAGATATAATACTCATTTATTATAATTTATTATATAATTTCTTTTTAAATTTTATTATTAATTCTTTTATTTATTTAATATAATTTATATATATATTACTATGAAAAGATTAAAATTTATTAATAAAGTTGGTAATGATGGCATTCAAAACAAATATATTCTTGGTTCTGGTATTGGTTCACAAAGTAGATTTGTAAAAAATGCATTAAAAAAACGCTCAAGTAATAATTCAACTGGTAAATGTTGTGATTTTAAAATAACATCTTCTATAAAATCATTAATTATATCATATGTTGTAACAAATATTAATTTAAGCAATTTAGATGATTCACAAAAACAAAATTTAATTAATCAAATAAAAACAGATTATGCTACTAATTTAAATATTAGTAGTGATTTAATTATTGTTAATTTGATTCGGGGTTCTTTAATTATACATGTAACAATTAAATCAGAAACACCTAATTTAGAAAATATTAAAAATGTAATTAATAATAATGCAAGTATAAATAATAATGTTAAAAATAATATTATAACCATTTTAGATAATATTATACCTGGACAAGTATTAATAGAAGAACCTATCATATCTGAAGAAGTTTTACCATCAAAAACTGAAATATGTATAACCCCAATATCTATTGTAAATATAGTATCTTCTCCTACTGGAAATAAATATGTATTTAATAATTCATCTACTTATAATCCTTTTTTTAAATATAGTCTTAATAATGGTTATTATGAATTTACAAATATATCATCTAGTCATCCAATAGCTATATTAAATGCTGGTAAAACTAATTTAATAACTTATACAGGAGATAATAAACGATTTAATGAAACATTAAATGGAACAACAGCTGATGGAAATTATGATTTCTATGATGGTACTATTAAAGTATATGTTTATGGTGATTTTGATAGTGTAAGTGTTTATTGTTATCATCATGGTTATATGGGCGGGGAAAATTTACTAACATATAAAAATAGTTGTTCTAGCAATCCCATTAACTCTCCTACTATGACAATTACAAGTACTGTAGATGATGGAGACACATCAAATGATGATTCTATTAGTTTAACATTTATTTCCTCACTAGCAACAAATAACTTTAATGTAGATGATATTACTGTAACTAATGGTTCAATAAGTAGTTTTACGGGTACAGGAACAACCTATACAGCAACATTTACACCATCGGCAGCAGGCCTTACAACAATAAAGGTTGAAGCGAATACATATACTGATAGCATTGGTAATAATAATCTAGCAACAAGTGTATTTAATTGGAATTATGCATTGTCTTCATCATCAACTTATAATATAGATGTAGGTAATTCAGGAAATACCGCCTATACTTTAAATGGAAATGATAGAGACAGTGCCGTAAGTGGTAATAATCAACAAGTAGATTTAAATGTAGGTGATACTATTGTATTTAATGTAACAGCTTCTAATCATCCATTTTGGATTAAAACAACACAATCTACTGGACCTGGAAATGCTGTAGCTGAGGTAGATAATAATGGTGCAGAAATTGGAATTGTTACTTGGACACCAGCCACACCTGGTATATATTATTATAATTGCGAACACCATAGTAGCATGTATGGAATTATAAGAGTAAATTATTATGATATAAATGTAGTTAATTCAGGAAATACCGCCTATACTTTAACTGGAAATGATAAAAATGGTAACGTAAATGATAATAATCCAGATGTAGAGTTTAATGTAGGTGATACTATTATATTTGATGTAAATGCTACTGGTCATCCATTCTATATTAAATATGCATCAACTGATTCTGTAACATTGGATAGTGGAACACAAGGAACTACTAATGGCACATTAACTTGGACACCAAGTGAAGCTGGTTCATATTATTATATATGCCACCACCATACTATCATGACTGGAAATATAATTGTAAACTAATACTATAAAATTATAATTTAATCCATATAATGTAATAAAAATAATTTGTTTATAAAAATAAATTATTTTTATATTATAAAATGAATGTTCCAATTAAATATTTACCAAAAAGATTAACTAAAAAAGATAGAAAAATACTAAAAAAAGAATTAAAAAAATCAAGAAAAGGTTATAAAAAAGGAAAATATATAACAAGAAAAAAAGTTAAATCATTTAAATCAAAAAAATCACAACATATTTTAAATGCAGAGAGAATATATAAAATAAAGAATTTAGCAGTAAATAAAGAATTAGTAAAAAAAACTGGATGTTCTTCAAAATCTCTCAACGCTATAATTAAAAAAGGACAAGGTGCTTATTATTCATCTGGTTCAAGACCAAATCAAACAGCGCATTCATGGGGTTATGCTAGATTAGGAAGTACTATTTCAGGAGGTAAAGCAGCTGCGGTTGATTTTAATATATTAAATAATGGATGTATGAAAAATTCTAAAGCATTAAGATTAGCAAAAAATGCTAGAAAGAAATTTGGTTATGGTACAAGAAAAGTTCCAAAAATAAAACTTTCTTAAGTTATGAATTATTTTTAAATTCATCAACATTTATTATACGATTTTTGAGATATATATATTCGTTTGAGTTAATATCTAATTTTCCTGAACCGGCTAATTCTAAGTCGCCTAATATATTATTTTCTACATGTATATTTTTTTTAATTTCTTCAATTATTTTAGTATTAGACATAATTTCATGAAATATATTATTTTCTTCTTGATAAGAAATATTATTAACAGGATTTATTAAATGGTTTAAGAATATTCTTTCAGGTCCTAAATTATTAATTACTTCATTTATTTTATTTTGATTATTATTTATTAATTTATTAATAATATAATTTGTTAACTTTAAACTTGAATTATAATTATTATGATAATATTGTACTGCCATGGCTAGATATAAATTACTAAAAATATCAGACATTGCTCCAGAAAGCATTTGTTCTTTTTTTAATGAACCTCCTTTTAATGCAACAAAATTAGTTAAACATGCAAAGTCTAATAATTGCTTTTCTAATATTTTTGATGTTCCTGGTAATAAATTCGTAAAATTAAAAGTTGAAAAATATAAATTGAGAGAATGCATGATAATAGATTTAAAATTTTTCATAAAGGTTTTTTCATCATTTTGTAATACATTTTCTAATATTGGAAAAATATACGGATGTGATTTATTTAAACCCTGACCAAAAATTATTAATGAACGAGTTAACGTATTAGAACCTTCAACAGTAATTCCAATTGGAGCTGCTCTATAAAATTTTTCTAAAAAATTAGTATAACCTAAACATATTGCACCACCTCCTTGAATATCCATACCATGATTTAAAACTTCTCTTCCGCGTTCTGTTGTTTGTTGTTTCATTATAGCGCTTATTACTGCTGGACTATCACCAGAATCTAATATAGTATTTGTTAAATCAATAGAAGATTGAATAATCCATGTATTAAATACCATAGCATTAATTTTTTCTTTTATTGCTTCCATTTTAGAGAGGGGCATATTAAATTGAGTTCTAACTTTAGCATAATTTATTATTCCAAATGTAGCCACTTTTGAACTTGCATTTGCTGTTGCGGGTAAACTTATTCCGCGTCCAGCCGATAAACAATCCATTAACATTTGCCATCCATCTCCGATTTTTTCTGGACCACCTATAATTTGATTAAGCTCTATATAAAATTCACCTTTTATAGTGCCATTTGGAAACCCAGCATTAAGCGGATTATGATGTGTTTCTTGAATTAATCCATCATGATGACGTTCTAATAATGCAAGACTAATTCCACTTTTATTATTATTTAATAAATTATTTGGATCATTTAAGTTAAATGCAATACCCATTAAATTTGCAACAGGAGCTAATGTTATATAACGTTTATTAATTTTTATTTTAATCATAGTTTTATTATTGACTTTTACAACTTCACCTTCATCTATTGAACCGGTTGCATCTGATCCATTATTTGGTCCAGTTAAACCAAAACAAGGTATATAATTTCCATTTGCTAGCCCAGGTAAATACTTAGTTTTTTGTTCTAGTGTTCCATAATGAATTAATAATTCTCCAGGACCAAGAGAATTAGGAACCATAGTTACAACTCCTAATGCAGGATCAATGCTGGCTATTTTTGTTAGAATATTAGATATTTCATTAACACTTAATTTTATACCTCCGTAACTTTCGTCTATTAAAAAACTAAAATACTTATTTTTTGCTAAATAATTTATCCAATAATTGGAATTATTATTTGGATAAATTTTTGTTCCGTCATAGCTATTAAATAATTCATTTAATTTAGATTCTGGAAATTTATTTTTCAAAGTATTTTTTTTTGGAAAATTTATCTTACCTATTAAAATAGAACGATCTAAAGATGTATTACCACTTCTTAATGCTATTAATTCTGTTGATGATATTTTTGGAATTTTATTTTTTATAAAATTAAATATTTTTTTTGAAATCATATTATTTATAATTTATATTAATATTATGATTTTATATTTAATTAATTTTCTATTTATTTACGATTATATATATGTTTTTAATTATAATTACTAAAAAGAATTATATACTGTATACTAATCCAGCCATGCCTCCTTCAAATCTTAAAATATTATATCTTTCTTCAAATACAGTTAAGTTATAATTGTATGTATAAATACTAGTAGGTTCCATTGTAGTTGCAATAACTACACCTGTCTCAGGATCGCAAATAGTACTGAAATTAGAAGCACTACTATCAATTGGTGGATTATTATGAATATTAAATTCAAATTGAACATTTTTAAATTTATTAGTATTAAAAGCACCAGTTGGTTGATATTTAAAAGGATCAGTTGTTAAGCAAAAATTATAATGATATAATCCTTCTTTAGAATTTGATTTTGTTTTTGTATATTTTTCTAATTTACTATAAATATTAGAATTAAATTCTTGTTCTCTATATTTACCATCAACAATAATTGAAAAATTTTTTAAAATTTCTTTTTTATTATTTTGTTCATTTGTCTCCGCTTGATTTCCTGTTATATAAATATTTTTTGATATATCATATATATTGTTTTTATTGTAAAATATCAAATAATCATTACTATCTTTTAATTTTATAAGATTGTTTGGAATTATATTTTCGTAAGGCCAATTTGTATAATTTGACCACTCATTTCTTTTATACACATCATCTCTTTGAAAATACCACATCCAATTAGATACTAATCCATTACTATCTAAATTAACTTTAGAAGTTTTATTAACTTTAATAAAATTATATTCATAAATTACTTTAACTAAATATTCTTGTATATTTTCAGAAAAATGTGTTCTTTCTTCATTATCAAGAAAGCATTGTGTAGTAATTAAATGAATATCTGTATTTATATTATTTTCAGGATATAACGTAGTTAATGATATATCTCTCGTAGGAGGTTCTTGTGTAAATCTATTAAAATTATATGCATTACTTTCACTTGAATTTATTCTAATTCTTGGTATTTCATCATATGTACTATAAGGTTCATTATATATAACATCTTTGATAGTAAATAAATTTTCCAGTTTATTTAGTTCAAAATTAATTTCTAATTCTGCATATTGTAAACAAATTAAAGGTATTGACATATTAGATAATAAAGAAAACCAAGTATTTAATGGTATTTGTAATTGATAGTTATCAATTGATGGTTCTATTAAATTAAAACTTAAATCATTTCTTTTATATGCATTTGGGTAATTATTTGATCTATTTTCATAATTAGCTGGATCAGTTAATTCTTTTACATTGCCTATCATATTATTAAATAATTCTTTTTTACTATTATCAAAATCACGTTGAACCATGTTTTGTAAATAATTACCTGAAAATTTCTGAATAATATGTCCACCTATAGTAAATTCAACTTTTTTTATTAATTGTGTTCCTATATTTTTTATCCATTGAAATTCATATGGTCTATATTCTATAGTACCAGTATCTGCATTTGTATGTTGGTATATAGGACTCCATATTTTTGGTAAATTAATTACTAAATATGTATCCATTAACAAATCTCCATATCTTTTAATTTTAAAACTTATTTGTGTATCTTTAGTTATCGAAATATTAGTTTGACCTGTCTGATCTATTCGATATTTCTGTAATCCAAAATTAGTATATTTTGAATATGAACTTTTAAAAAAACTTTTAGTAGGATTACCATTTAAAATTATATTTTGATTTCCATAAGCAATTAAATTTAATAACCCACCTGTCATTATATATTGTTATTATTTAAATTATAATAATGTGTTTTTTTATATTATAATATTATAATAATATTTAATATATAATGAATGCTAGTAGTATAAAAAAAGCTTTATCAAATAATCATTTGTTTTCATCTACATCAAGTGGTAGTGAATATATATTTGTAGCTTTTATAGTTGTTATAGCTATTATTGTTATATTAATTACTTGGGTAATATACACTTTAAATAAGCAATTTAGAGGATGTGATATTAATCCCGAAGAAAATAAATATAATAATACTGCTTGTATGCCAGCTTCTAATGATGAATTTAATAATAATTTAAAATCTATACCTCTTAACTTTTATATTAAAACTGCATATAATGCTTGTTGTGGTGATAGTTATAAAAATACTTTTGTTAATGAATGTGCTTTAGATAACTGTATTAATAAAGGCGCTAGATGTTTAGATTTTGAAATATATTCATATAATAATGAACCAATAATAGCAGCTTCTAGTGTTAATAATAATTATATTAAAGAAACATATAATCATTTACCTACTCGTCCTGTACTTGAACGTATAAAAAATAAATGTTTTGGTGAAAAGGATAATAGTGATCCATTATATTTACATTTTAGAATTATGAGCAGTAATAAAGAAATATACGATAAATTAGGAAATCAAATAGATAGTGTATTTGGTAATCAATTATTGAAAAAAAGAAATGAATTAGCTAATGCTAGTTATGATAAATTTTTAACTGATCATATTATAAATTCTGAATATTTTAAAAATAAAGTAATAATTATAGTTAATACTAAATCTAAAAATTTATTAGACTATGGTAATTCTGAATTATCTAAACATGTTAATTTAATTTCAGGTAATCAATCTTTTAATTTAATAAGATATAATGAATTATTAAATAAAGGTGAATCTAATTCTATACTAATACAAGAATGTAAAAATAAATTTGTTATGGTTATTCCTGATTTAGGATCTAATATAAATAACTTTGATATTGTTCTTCCATACAGTAATGGATGTCAATTTATAGCAATGAAATTTCAAAATTATGATGAAAACTTGAAATCATATTTAGATCATTTTGTATCCCATCATGATGCTGGTACTTATTATTCTTTTAAATTAAAATCTGATAAATTAAGAATAAATATAAGAGAGCAACCAACTATAGATCATGGTGTTACACTTAAACCACCATTAATCGATTGTAATACGTTGAGCGCACAGGTTAATGGTGTAACAGATAAAAAATGTAAGGCAGCTCAAGACCTGGAGGGCATATTAATAAATCCTAATGATGGAATAAATTCAGGTCAATTATTACGTGCAATATCGGCTGCACAAAAAGCAGGGTGTGATGAAAATCTAATATCAGATGCTTTTACTAGATCTACGAATATAAGTAGGGATGACAATTTAATTAGTAGTAAATTGAATCCTAGTAAATATATAGTAGAGAAAAAGATAAGAGAGCATCAAGATGATAATTTAATGTTTGAAGAGAGTCCCAAACGTTTGTGGAGATTATATGATCTAGAAAGTGGTTCCCATGCTATAACAACAGAAGAAAGGGAAATATTTGAAAAAGATATATGTAATTTATTCAATACAAAAAATCAAATAGTAGGATTAAGTAGTGCTATTGACCATAATGATAAAGATAATGAGATGTTAGATTATTTACAAACGAAATTTTCACCTAACTCGATAGAAGTTATGATGTACAATACTTTAATAAAATATCTAAATGACAGTAATACTGGTTTCACTATAAATTCTTGTTAGACATTATATAAAAGACCATTTAGGAGCAACTACGAGTGTCTGCATTTAGAAAAATATTTAATAATATTACAATCATAAATATTATTAAATATTTTCATATATATATATATATGAAAGATAAATTATATGAAGAGAAAGAATTAAATATATTACGTAATGCAGTTGATAATGCGAGTAATATATTGGGAAAAAAATTAGCTCAATCAGAAGAAATAAAAAATATAATAAAAATTTTAGAAAATTTTATTAGATCGAATAAATGTCTTTGTTATGGTGGAACAGCAATTAATAATATCTTACCAGAACAAGATAGATTTTATAATAGAAATGTTGAAATTCCTGATTATGATTTTTTTTCTACTACACCAATAATATATGCAAAAAAATTAGCAGATATTTTTTATAATCACGGTTATCATGAAGTTGAAGCTAAAGCTGGAATTCACAGTGGAACATATAAAGTTTATGTTAATTATATTCCAATAGCAGATATAACATTTTTAGAAAAAGAAATATTTAATAATTTAATAAAACAATCTATTAAAATAAATGGAATATCATATTGTCCACCTAATTTTTTAAGAATGTCTATGTATGTAGAATTATCAAGACCAATGGGAGATTTAACTAGATGGGAAAAGGTTTTAAAAAGATTAATATTATTAAATAAACATTATCCATTAAAAGGTTATAATTGTAAAAATATAGATTTTATGAGATCATATGATGGAAGTAATTATAATGCAGATAATACTTATAATATAGTTAGAAAATCTATAATAAACCAAGGTTTAGTTTTTTTTGGAGGTTATGCTTCGAGTTTATATGGTAAATATATGCCGTGGAAAGAAAGAAAACAATTATCTAATATACCTGATTTTGATATTTTATCAGATGATGCATTAACTAGTGCTAATATAATTAAAGAACAATTAATATATGAAGGTTATAAAAATATAATTATTAATAAAAAACCTAAAATTTCTGAATTAATAAATACTCATTATGAAATTATTGTTAAAAATGGTAAATTTATGAATGTTTTGTGTTATATATATGAAGTTTCATCATGTCATAGTTATAATATTATTAATATTAATGGACAAAAATTAAAAATTGCAACAATTGATACTATGTTAAGTTTTTATTTAAATTTTATTTATATTGATAGAGCATATTATGATGTCAATAGATTACTATGTATGTCTGAATATTTATTTAAAGTTCAATTAAAAAATAGATTACAACAAAAAGGATTATTAAAAAGATTTAGTATAAATTGTTATGGTAAACATGAAACATTAGAAGATATAAGATCTGACAAAACTAAAAAATTTAAAGAATTACGTAACCAAAAATTAAGAAGTGGCAATTTAAATTATGATAAATATTTTCTTAGATATATACCTTATGAAAATAAGAAGTTTAAAACTAAAGGAATAAAAAATAATTATAAAAAACATAAACAAACTAAAAAACAAAGTAAAAAATAAACAAAAAAATTTTATATTTTTTAACAAGCTAATAATATAATATAATATATTATTACAATATATATGCCTGATGTTCCTGATTGTGTAGTATCTAATTTTCTTACAACAAATTCATTAATGATTGTTGGTATATTAATAGGTACTATATCTGGGTGTTGCATGTGTATAATAAAATCTAGATGTAATAGAATTAAATGTTGTTGCCTATTAATTGAAAGAGATGTTTTAAGTAATGATACAATAAGTAATATGCAATATAATAATGTATTAAATCCAGTAAATAATATAAGAAGATCATTAGAAATACCTAACGAAGAAAATACAAATATTTCACATACAGAAGTATAAATTTTTTTAGCAAAAAAAATATTTTTGTGAAAATTTAATATTTATCGTTATGATAAATATTAAAATTATTATAAGCATAAATGTTGCTATATTTTAAATTTAACCTAGTCTGGGAAAGCCGACAAGATTAGCACCAATACCGAAGCCAGCACCTGAGCGGGCAGTAGCACCCATACTAGGTACAAAAGTATCTAAAATTGAGAATGTAGCAGCAGCCATTAATGCAATGCATGCTATTTCTTCAAATTTTAATGCGCGTTTTTCGGGTGGTATAACAAAAGCAACAATAGCAACCATTAGACCTTCTACTAAATATTTAATAGCTCTTTTCACTAATTCTCCTACTCCTGGATTCATTTTGTTTATAATAATAACTAAGAAAAAAATTATAAATTTAATATTAATTTAAAATTAATATTAATTTTATATTAAAAATAACTTAAAATTAATATTTATTATTTTTAATATAAAATGGCTGATAAAAATGCTAAAGTAAAAGATATAAATAATAATAATGATTCTATATATGTTGATTTATTAGATCCAGATCCACCAATAGCAGGACAAAAATTTGTATGTTTAAGTTTTGTTTCTCCTGAAAATATTTTAAAACAAAAACAAGTATTTTATTTTGAGAAATTTATTAAACATTTTGATTTTAAAAAATCAATTGATAAATATACTCATTTTTTAAGTTATTTAAGTTTTAAATATAATTTAAATTTTGATACATTATCTAAAGATTTAGAAGAATTTGTTACAGAAGAGAAAAACAAATTAAGTGAAACAACAATTGAAGATGATTATAAAAGTTTTGTTGATAATACTGAAAAAAAATTACAAGAAGAATTTAGTGAATTACATAATTTCCAAACTAATACTCGTGGTATTAAAGTCAGAGGTGTATTTGATTCTCAAGAAGAAGCCGAAATGAAATGTAAAATGTTAAGAGAAAATGATAGTTCTCATGATGTTTATGTCGGACAAGTAGGTTTATGGTTACCTTTTCATCCTGAAGCTTATAAAACCGGTAAAGTAGAATATCTTGAAAAAGAATTAAATGAATTAATGACAAAGAAAAAAGAAAATGATGAAGTAAATAAAGAAGAATTTAACAAAAGAGTAAAAGAAGCTAAAAGAAAAGCTATAGAAGAAAATATAGCTAAAGCAGAAAAAAGTGGTAATAAATTAATGCAATCTATTGATGAAAATGATAATTTAATTAATGCTGATAGAATGGATGTTCCTGGTAAAAATTTATTATTTGGTGATGGAGAAACCGATGATTTATCTACCGCGGATTTAAGAAAAGAATTATTCGATGGTGAAAATGTAGTTTTAGATAAAAATACTGATCATGGATTAGGAGAAATATTAGAAAGACAAAAAAAACTAGAAGAAGATAAAAAAGACATATAAATAATATAGATTAACTGTAAATTTAAAATATTAATATATATAAATGGATTATCCACCTGAATATATAAGATTATACGCTAATCCGTTTATTGGTTCTACGTTTACTACAGGAAGAAAATTTGATAATATTACACAGAAAACTAGAGATTTTATTAATAATACAATTATTAAAGGACCAAATGGTCCAGATACTGAAACTGTAAATCAATTGAATTTGATTAATATATCTGGTAAACATGGTAATCCAATAGATAAAAAACATCATTTAGCAAAATATTTAGATAATATACACCTTACAATTTTTCCATCTAAACGAGATGATGATCATTTAACTATTGCATTTAAAGATAAAAGTAGAATATTCATTCATTATAATAAAAGTCTACCTAAAATAAAGGGTATAAACGGATTATCAATAGGCGAGGAAGGAAAAGGATTTACAGAAGGTATGGAAGGAAGAATGAATCCTCCACCTAATGGAGGAAATGCAAAAGTATTAGCAGGAGTAATTCCAATTGTTAAAAATACTATTCATCCTGTAATTGAAAAATTATATAACGATAAAAATATACAACCATATTTACGCTCTGATTCTGAACCAAGTGTACCTGCAATCGCATCACAACCATCTGGGTCTATCCAGTCTACTCAAGATAGTCAAGGATATAGTCAAGAATATAGTGAAGAAGAATCTCAAGAATCTGAAATACAAAAGTTATTAAATCAATTAGAAGAAATACCAAAATTTGAAGATTTAAAAAAAGAAAAACGAGTTACAAGAAGTAGTAGTAGCAAGCAAGAAGAAAAAAAACTAAAAACAGGTGAAGGTAAAAGTAAAAAAACAAAAAAAAGAAAAAAAAATAAAAAAACAAAAAAGAGAAAAAATAAGAAGCAAAAAAAAACCAAAAAGAAAAAAAACTGAAATAATTATTATTTAATATATAATAATTATTTATATATGAATAAATGGGATAATAATGTAAAATGTAGTTATCCTGATTGTAATAAAAAAATAAAATTAACAGATTTTCCATGTAAATGTGATAAAATATTTTGCAAAATACATAGATTACCAGAAGACCATAATTGTGTTTATAATTACAAAGAAAATGATGTAGAAAAAAAAGTAGAAAATATGAAATGTATTTCAGAGAAAATAAATAGAATCTAAATTATATTTCTAGTAAATTTAATACAATTACCATTTACTTTTACGAACATTTATTTTAGGACCTTTTTTCTTGTCTCTAGAATTAGGATCGTATACTTCTTCATCATCATCAGAATCCATATTTTTAGATATTTCCCAAAATTCTTTAGATCCAAGTTTAAAATTTTTATGATGATCAGCTTTATACCAAAAAATTTGATCATTTAGTTTGTTGGATTTAGCATTATTATTAATTACTAAACATTCATAATTTTCTGTACATTGATCCATTACTTGAGAGAAAGATTCAAAAGTAGGGAACATACCGGCATAATTTTCATATATCTTTTTTCTATTAGAAATATAAGGTTCTCTTAAAATAAATACATAATCAATATTAGTTCTTAAATTTGGAGGTATACCTAAAGGATATTGCATAGTAATAATTAACATCATTTTCCAATGTCTACCATTCATAAATAATAATCTCATCATTTTATCACGAGTCCAACCAGCATCATATAAACAATCATCTAGTATAACAAATGCTCTAGGATCAATAGTAGATTTTTTGTATAATTCAACTTCTTTTTTTATTTGTTTTAGAACAGTTCTTTGTCTTTTTAATATATTTTCTATAATAGCAGAATTATATTCATCATGAATAAATAATTTAGGTACATGTTCACTATAAAATCCATTACCCGCTTCAGTTCCACTAATAACAGTACCAATAGGAATATCTTGATGATAATATAGTAAATCTCTAACTAAATAAGATTTACCAGTATCTCGTCTACCAATTAAAACAATTACAGGACCTTTATTTTCATCTGGTTTAAAACTAATAGATTTCATTTCAAATTTTCTTAATTCTAAAGTCATACTTAATAAATATAACTAAATATTTATTAATAATGAATACGCAAAAAATATTAGTTAATCGTTAGAATTTAAAAAAATATTTATAATTATTTAAATAAATGGAATTAAATTATACTAAAAATAAAAATAGTGAATTATTTAATGAATTATCCAATGAAAGTTTAGTAAATATAAAAACGTTACAAAATTATATACCTATATATTGTTTATTTTTTGATTTAAACGATAAAAATTATAATTCAATTAATTTAAATACTTTTTATAAATTAACTTCTATAAAAAGTAAACTTAATTATTCAAAATTTAGTGGAACAATTAAAGATAATAGTAATAATTCAATTGATACAAAAATTTTTTTTAAATATAGTCCATTAATAGATCCTATTAAATTTATGACTGGAAAATATGATAATAGTTATAACATTTTAAAATTACCTAAAATAAAAAATGATAAAGATGTTATAGACAAAATATTAGATATAAATAATTCAGCTTATAGTGACAGTTTTTTTTCATTTTTATCAAGTATATTATTAAATAAATTTAACTTTTTAAATGGTATAGATTTTTATGGATCATTTTTGGGTATAAAAAATAATTTTATAGTTAACATTGAAGATGATTTAGAATATTTAGATGATTCAGATTTTTTTCATAAATATAATAATAAATTATTTAATATTTTAGATAATGATAATTGTAAAAATTATTTTAATAATACAAAAAAAAATAAACAAGCATTAAAAATAGATAATAATATTTATGAAAAAGAATTACATATATGTGAATTAGATAAAGAAAATGATGAAAATAATTTATCAAATATACATATAGAATATACAACTAATTTACATGATAAGAAAAAAATAAAAACAAACGAATTAAATAATAGTGATAAATCATGTTCTTCAAGATATTCAAATACAAATAGTAGTAATAATGAAGATTCTGAATCTGAAATATCTGACGACTCATCAAATGAATATGATTCATCTGATGCTGATGATGAAATATTAGCAAATATATTAGAATTTCCCGTTCAAACTATAGCATTAGAATGTTGCGATGATACATTAGATTCATATATAATGAATAATAACAAATTAAGTGATGATGAATGGGAATCTATTGTTTTACAAGTAATTTTTACTTTAATAGTTTATCAAAAAGTTTTTGATTTTACACATAATGATTTACATTCAAATAATATAGTATATAAAGAAACTGAAAAAAAATATTTGTATTATAAATATGATAATAAACATTACAAAGTTCCTACTTATGGTAAAATATATAAAATTATAGATTTTGGTAGAGCAATTTATAAATATAAGGGTAATATAATATGTAGTGATAGTTATGCAATTGATGGTGATGCACATACACAATATAATACAGAACCATATTTTAATGAAAATAAACCAAGATTAGAACCAAATTACAGTTTTGATCTATGTAGATTAGGATGTTCATTATTTGATTATTTAATAGATAATGTAGATGATATACATAAATTAAAATCTCCTATTAAAAAATTAATAATTCAATGGGTATATGATGATTCAAATAAAAATATTCTTTATAAAAATAATGGATCTGAAAGATATCCTGATTTTAAATTATATAAAATGATAGCAAGAACAGTACATAAACATAATCCGACAAATGTTATAAAACATTCTATTTTTGAAAAAAATATTTTATCTAAAAAGAGAATAAATAACCAATCAGCTATTTTAAATATAGACAATTTACCAATATTACAATAAAATATTTATTTTTGATATTAAAATAAATATTTTAAACAAAAACATAAATCTAAAAATTATATATTAATATTATAATAAATGTTCTAATCAACCCATTTTTTTTATTGTCTCTTTCTATTAAAAATCTGGTTTACTAACAAATACTGATGGTGAACTTTTAAAATTACCACCAAATATATCATTTAAGTTATATTGTTCTAAAAGGATTAAACATAAATTAGAAGATAAAAATACTAAAATTATATCTTTTACTATATCTTTTAATGGTTTTGTCTCTTTTAAAATAAATCTCATTTCAATAAATTTTAAAAGAAAATAAATAACACTTATAATAGATGAGGTTATAATTTGAT
>CESM01236501.1_pt1 | contig 18844 bp, 14 predicted proteins | sample 361421 | NCBI WGS metagenome assembly CESM01 (sample SAMEA2622219, study PRJEB7988) | marine metagenome | isolation source: saline water (ENVO:00002010), including | reverse complement strand
AGGATATACTGAATATACTTCTTCTGATTTTTGACTATTATTAAAAGATGATACAATTGCAAAATTCATTCTTACCATTGGAACTCTAGACAACCAATACCAATTACCATAAGTTTGCCCAGAACTTAGGCATCCATTCTTCTGAATATAACAAGTTGTAGCATATGTATATTGAGACATTCCTAATATGGAAGTATCTACAGGATTAGCATAGGAACCGACTGCTGCCATATAGGTCCCTGGTATCATTTGAAAATCATCATCAAAAGAGATAGTTGCCCATCCTCCTAAATCTGAAGATGTAATTGAATAATCATCTGACTGAGTTAAAAATATTTTATCATTTGTTGAAGGGTCTATTTCATAAATTACTGCGTATATCATAGCACCTGGAACAGAATTATCCTTAATAAAGACTGATAATGAAGAGAGGTCATCAGTATCATAAATATCAAAGTATGTCCCTATTACCATACCTCCGCATGACCTTCCTAATCCATATTCTGAATAATCAGTACCATCATCTCTTGCATATATATTTTCTGTTACAAAAAAAGTATTTTCCATTGTATCAGAAATTGTATCTGGAGAGGAAGCCCAAATTTTATAATCATACTGAGAAATATATGAAGGGGTAAACTTATCTATAGCTACAAAGATATTAGTGTCCTGAGCAGACATAAGGCTATCAGCAGAAATACTTGAAAAAACATTTAATCCAACATTATCAGTAACTTCTACATTTATATGAGTAGTTTGATTTAATGCTCCTAAATTAGCTACAATTCCCTCAAATGTAAAAGGATTCTCTATCGCCTGATTTAAAGGAGTTAGTGTGTAATCTAACCCAAAACCTTCAGAAGTTGGAGTAGTATACCATCCACCATGAGTGATTTCTGTTAGGTCTAACTTATTGTCAGGTGTCTCTACAATTTTCATGTCATCAATCATCCAAAAATAAACTCTAGCATTCCACCCTATTTTAATATATGTTGTAGCTGAGTTTGATGCTACAGAAGAAATATTTAAACTTAAGATCTCAGGGTCAGCTGAAGCTTGATTATTTGTAGCATTTCCTTGAACATTATAAGTTGTCCAGTTAATACTATCTACACTAACTGACACAGATAAATCTACACTATTGTTCAATCTAAAAGAATGTTCAAACTCTAAACTCACATTTGCAAATCCACTTAAATCAATTGCAGATGTTGTAAAATATGATTCAATAAAATGATAACTAGATCCAGAAGAACTACCCGGATTACCATTCCAATGATTAGCTGAATCAATATCAGAAATTAAAAAACCATTTGAAGCTGTAGTCGAATTAATTGGAGCAGCGGGCCCTGTTGGATTTCCTCCACTAGTTCCAACTGAATTCCAATAACCCCAGCTGCCTTGAAAAGAATGCTTCCATGGGCATTCAGCAGTATTTCCAGGTGATGCTGCTCCATTATTCCCTGCCCCTGTATTTAAGGAATATGTAGACCAACCGCTTGGAAATCCTCCACTAAAATCTTCTTCCCATATGACAACAGCATTCTTTGCAGAAATCACTTGATTTTTAATAATTTTTGAATTATTATTTTCTTCTTGAATTGTTTCTTGTTGAGAAAACAATGTAGAACTCAAAGATATAGTTAACAGTAATAAAAAATTTTTCATATTTAGAATTTTGTTTAATATGTAACAAACTTAATAAAAAAAAACCCGATTTTCATCGGGTTTTTAAAAAATAAATAAAAACTATTATTCTACAATAAGTTTTTTATTAATAGTATGATCTCCATTTTGTATATTCAATATATATATTCCCTTTCCGAAAGCATTTAGATCTAATTCATATGTAGAATTAGTTACTATTTTTTCTTCATTAAAATATATATTTTTACCAAAAATATCAGTTACATTAATAGTATATAATCCTGGAGACACATTGATCAGGTCTAATATGAATTTACCTGAAGATGGATTAGGATATACAGTTAATTTTCCAGAAAAAATATTATCATTAATAGAAAGTGGAGTTGTGCCAAAATTCATTCGAATCATAGGAGTATTATTAATCCAATACCAAAATCCAAAAGGTTGACTGCCCAGATTACATCCATTATCCTGAATTCTTGACATAGATACAGGAGCATTTCCAGATGTAGAAATACCAAAAGTATCAACTGGATTAGCATAGCCACCAATAGCAATCATGTATTGTCCAGAATATAACTCCACGCCTAAACCTCCATTAAAACCAATATGTACCCAATTGTTTGTGTCAGATGGTGTGATAGTATAATCGTCTGTCTGATCAAGATAAATAAATTCTAAAGTACCACCTGAAGTATCTACTTCATATAAAGCTCCATACATAGAAGCTCCTGGAACAGAATATCCAGCTACAAAAGCAGAAACTGATGTTAAATAATCTCCTTCAAAAACATCAAATATATTACCTAACTGCAAACCTCCACATGATCTTCCAACTCTCCAAGTCCCATCTTCATTATTATAATCTCTTCCATATACAGAATCAGTAGCTACAGAAACCATATTAGTTGTATCTGTAGCAGCAATACTATCAGAGCTTACCCAAAATGAAAAATCATAAACCCCTAATGAACTTGGTGAGAAATCAACATCTGTAGTTAAAATTAAAGTATCCATTACTTGTAAAGTAAATGGAGAAGATGTTCCTGAATATACTTGATTACCTAAATAATCATGAACTGTCGCATTTAATACTACATTAGTTTGAGAACTAGCTCCAGAATTTGCTATTGTAGCCTCAAAGCTATATGGATTTGAAGCAGACTGACTCAATGGCATATAGGTGTAATCTAATCCAAACCCTTCTGAGAACGGAGTAGTATTCCAACCCCCATAATTAGCATCTGTAATATTAATCATATGTGGAGGAGTTTCAATTAATTGAATATCATCAATCATCCAAAAATAATATCCATTATAACTAACATTATATAATACTGTCCCATCATATATAAACTGTATTCTTACATCTGAATTACCAGCTATATTTAACGGCATTCTAACCATTACTTGATAATCATTTTCTGTTCTTTCATTTACTTCAATTTCTGGATGAACCTCTACAGTATCTGTAAAAGTAATCCCTCCGTCAATACTAAAAGCAATCTTAGCTATTCCAGTATATTCTCTATAAAAAGAATTAAATAAAATAGAAATATCATTATACATAGAACAATCAATAGAATCTGTTGTTAAAGTTCCAACATGACCAGTAGGAGCTCCTCCAGTAATACTATTACATGGATATTGTCCTGAACCAAACGCTCCAGGCGTGCCTCCATTATCATAAAAATCTGAATCAAAAATCATAAATCCATTAGAAGCTGTTGGAGATGCAATTGGTCCATTAGTACCAGCATAAGCTCCTTGAGATCCAACAGAGATATTAGGATTAGTATTTGGACCTCTATAAACCCATGGAGCAGAAAGAACAGGAGGAATGACTGTTGTTGAATTAGTCCAGCCAGATGGTATTCCACCACTAAAATCTTCTGTCCAAAAAGGAGTCGATTTAGACATGTATGAAGAAATTATTTTGTCTGATTTTAATGTTTTTGTACTTACATCTGATAATTCTGGAAAATTAGAATTAGATATCTGCGCTAAAGACACCGCACATATTAAAAGAGATGTAATTATAATGTAAAGTCTTTTCATATTTTTTTTTTTATAAGTTAATTGGCTAATTTACAAAAATTTATAAATAAAAAAACCTGTGCATGCACAGGTTTTTAAAATTATAAAATTAAAATTAATTTACTCTATTATTATTTGTTGAGATTGAATATAAGAAGAACTATTTAATTCTATCATATAAACCCCTTTTTTCAAATGAGATAAATCTATTTTATTTGTGTTTAAAATATTTATATCCTGATTATTCTTATAAACTAACTCCCCTAATACATTGACAACTTTTATCGAAAAATCATCTGAATAAATATCATTAATCTCTAAATTAAATAATCCATTACTTGGATTAGGATATACATTAAATTGTTTTGAATCAATTTTATTGTTATTCAATACAGAAGCATCAAAACTCATTCTGATCATTGGTATATCTGATATCCAATACCATGAAGCAAAACCATTACTACCGATATTACATCCATTATCTTGAATCCAACAACTCACCGCCTCTGCATCACCTGATACATTTACTTGAAATGTGTCAATTGGATTAGCATAACCTCCAACAGCAGCATAATAATTATTTCCATTAAAAATAGGCCAACCTCCATCAATAGGAATAGTAACCCAAGTATCAAGATCATTAGAAGTTAAAGTATAATCATCAGATTGCGTTAACCATATTGGATCTCCGTTTGGATCATCTTCATACAATGCTACAAAAATATTAGTTCCAGGAACTGAAGCATCATCAATATGAACTTGAATACCGTATACGGTTTCATCTGCATACATATCATATGTCGTAGCTAGTACCATTCCACCGCATGGCCTTCCAACTCTCCAATAACCACCAACTTGAGCCCAATCTCTTCCATATACATCGTTAGTAATTACTGATATCAACGTAACAGTATCTGTCATAACAGAATCACCTTGACCCCATATTCTCATTTCATACACTCCTAGTGATGTTGGTGAAAATGTAGAATTACAAACAAAAGTATCTCTAGGAAAATTCATGTCTAATAATACTGAATTAGATGTTGAACTAAAAACAATATTTCCCATATCATCTGAAACCTCAGAATATAATACCATGTTCTGAGGAGCTACACCATCATTATGAAGAACTGCTTCAAAAGAATATGGATTGTTCGCTAATTGTGATTGTGGTTTGAATGTGTAATCATAACCTGCTCCACCAGTATTAGAATAATTTACCCACCATCCTCCTTGAACAGCGTCTGAAATACTTGCAGCGTTATTAGGAGTTTCAGAAAACGAAACGTCATCTAACATCCATGCATAATCCCACTGTCCCTCATATCTAAATCTAAACCAAACTGCAGATTGTCCTCCAGCTGTTGCTGTTATATTTACAGAAACAAATTCAGGATTATCAGAAGCATCATTTACTCCTAAATCTTGATGTACTTCATATCTATCCCAAGTTATATTATCAGTACTAATTTCTACAAAAACTGAATCCTGGAATTTTCTATGATATGATTCAAAATTAAGATTAATATACTGATAAGCTGAACAATCTATTGGATTATTAAATGATAAAATTGCATCTTGGGTATTTGTAGCTGTAGTAGCCATTGCATCAGAATCATATAAAGCAAATCCATTTGAAGCTGTAGTTGAAGATATTGCTCCCATCCCATTAGAAAATGATCCTACAGGAGCAGATGTTCCAATTACCCAATTCTGAGTACCTCCATTTAATAAATCTGTCATTGTCCATAATGATGGGTCAGAAAAATCGTCATTCCAAAAAGGAGCCTTTTGAATGTTATTTGTTTCTGATATTTGATGAAATTTTGAATTAAAATCACTGTAATTAGAATTTCTCAAATCTATATTTTGAGCAAAAGAACCAAAAGCTATTCCAAGTGCACAAATCAATAAATAATTTTTTTTCATAAATGATGTTTTTTAGTTTTATAGTATGCAAATATAATTATTTTACTCATGTATCATATTTCAGATCAAAAAAATATTCTTAATCTATTTCTATGTAATCTGAAATTGGAGCGCAAGTGCATTGTAAATTTCTATCTCCATATGCATCATCAACTCTTCTAACAGTCGGCCAAAATTTATATTTTTTTGAAAAATCAATAGGAAACACCGCTTTCTCTCTAGAATATCCATGTTTCCAATCAGAACAAATTACTGATTGCATTGTATGAGGTGAATTTTTAAGAACATTATCTAAAGAATCTACTCTTAATGAAACTATTTCATTTATCTCATTTTTTATTAAATACATAGCCTCAATAAACCTATCTAATTCAGATAAAGACTCACTCTCTGTTGGTTCTAACATAAGAGTTCCTGCTACAGGAAATGAAACCGTAGGTGCATGAAAACCATAATCCATTAATCTCTTTGCAATATCAGTAACCTCAATTCCTGAACTTTTATATTGTCTAAAATCTATAATCATCTCGTGAGCAACTCTGCCATTTTCAGAGCTATATAAAACTGAATATTCTTTCTCTAGTTTTGTTTTTAAGTAATTCGCGTTTAATATAGCAATTTTTGTAGATTGTGTAAGGCCTTCTGATCCAAGCATCTTGATATATCCATATGAAATAGTAAGAACTAAAGCTGATCCCCATGGAGCCGCTGATATTGAATGTATAGCATTTTCTCCACCCATATTAACAATCGGATTTGATGGAAGAAATTCTTTCAAATGGTCAACAACTCCAATTGGACCCATTCCAGGACCTCCTCCACCGTGAGGAATAGCAAAAGTTTTATGTAAATTTAGATGACAAACATCAGCTCCAATAATTGCTGGATTTGTTAATCCAACTTGCGCATTCATATTTGCTCCGTCCATATATACTTGACCTCCATTTTCATGAATAATATTATTAATCTTTATGATATCCTCTTCAAAAACTCCATGAGTAGATGGATAAGTTATCATTAAACAAGATAGTTTATCACTATAATTTTCAGCTTTATTTTTCAATGATTCTACATCAATATTTCCATTACTATCACATTCCACTACTACAACCTTCATTCCTGCCATTACTGCAGAAGCGGGATTTGTTCCATGAGCAGATGATGGAATTAAACAAATATTTCTATGATGGTCTCCTCGACTTTTATGATATTCTCTAATTACCATTAATCCAGCAAATTCTCCTTGAGCTCCAGAATTTGGTTGCAAGCTAATAGCTTTAAAACCAGTAATTTCACAAAGCATTTCTTCTAATTCATGAAACATAATATGATATCCTCTAGCTTGATGAGATGGAACAAAAGGATGAATATTTCCCAACTCAGTCCAACTTAAAGGTAATAATTCTGATGACGCATTCAATTTCATTGTACAACTTCCTAATGAAATCATAGAATGTGTTAATGACAAGTCCTTGTTTTCTAAACTTTTAATATATCTCATCATCTCCGTTTCAGAATGATATTTGTTAAAAACATCACCTTGTAAATAATCTATTGATCTATATAAAATTTCTGGAATCTTATTGTATGCATCACTATAATCTCCTTCTAACACCTCAGCAATTAAATTCTTTGAATCTGAGTGATTACAACTTTTTGCAAAAACTTCTAATATATCATTGATGTTTTCAATGTCATCCTTTTCATCAATACTAATAGATAACATCTTATCATCTATGTAATTAAAGTTCATTTTAGCGTCCTCAGCATAAGTGTTAATATTTTCCATAGATACGTTACCTATATTTACAAGTATAGTGTCAAAATACACACTGTTAAGTTGATGATAACCAAGCTGCGTAAGTCCTTCAGATAACTTTGAAGTTAATTTATGTATTTGTTTTCCAATATTTCTTATCCCTAAAGGACCATGATATACACAATACATAGAAGACATTACAGCTAATAATACTTGAGCTGTACATATATTAGAAGTAGCTTTTTCTCTCTTAATATGTTGTTCTCTGGTTTGTAAAGCCATTCTCAAGGCTCTATTACCATCAGCGTCTTGAGTGACTCCAATAATCCTGCCTGGTATATTTCTTTTATATTTTTCATGTGTTGAAAAATATGCTGCATGAGGACCTCCATATCCCATTGGAATACCAAATCTTTGAGTAGTTCCAATAACAACATCTGCTCCCCATTCAGCCGGGGGAATTAATATAGATAAACTTAATAAATCTGCTGCAACAGCAATTCCTAAATCAAATTCCTTAGCTTTTTGAACAAATTCTGAATAATCAATTACCTCTCCATATTTAGCTGGATACTGAACAATTAAACCAAAATATTCTTCTGATATTTGTATTTCATTATGATTACCTATAACTAAGTCAATTCCTAATGGCTCAGATCTTGTTTTAAGAACCTCTATAGTTTGTGGATATAGAAGTTCTGAAACAAAAAATTTATTTGATCCTAATTTCTTTTTTGATCTGCTCATCTTTGAAAATAACATTGTCATTGCCTCAGCTGCTGCTGTAGCTTCATCTAACAAAGAAGCGTTAGCAATTTCCATTCCTGTTAAATCACAAATCATAGTTTGAAAATTTAACAAAGCTTCTAATCTGCCTTGAGAAATTTCTGCTTGATATGGAGTATAAGCTGTATACCATCCAGGATTTTCTAAAATATTCCTCTGAATCACTGATGGTAAAATTGTATTAAAATATCCCATTCCAATATAAGATCTATAATTTTTATTTTTATTAGCAAGAAACTTCATATGCTCTAGGAATCTGTTTTCTGTCATCCCAGTTGGTAAATCTAACTTTCTATTTAGTCTTATTGAAGATGGGATAGTTTGATCTATTAATTCTTTTAAAGAGTTAACTGACAGCTCTGATAACATAAAATCTATTTCATCACGCCTTGGCCCATTGTGTCTTTCTGCAAATGTTGTCATTTATTATTTTTTAATTTTATTTGATTGCAAAATTAAGATTTTGATTGCATAGTAAATATATATGTTAATAAAAAAACATATTTTTGAAAAATGAGATATATTTTCTATCTATTTCAATTCTTAGTTAATAGTAATATTTTTGTATCTCTTTGTGTATTATGCCTTTACCATTCTAGCCAATTACTACTAAATAGTTATAATTTAAATTTATCTTGTTTTGTTTTTTTCTCTACATTATTTATATATAATTTTCATAGATTAGTTAGAGTTAACAAAGATATCTCCAAAAAAAAGAAAGTTTGGATTATGAAAAATACAAATTTTCTTTACTCACTATGTTTTTTATCATTATTTATATGTTTTTATTGTTTTTATCAATTTAATTTAAATACAAAACTATTGGTCTTAATAACATCTGTATTCTCACTATTATACCCATACTATCTTAGAAAAATACCATATACAAAAATTATCCAAATCTCAATTACATGGACAACAACCACAGTCTTATTATTAACATTAGAAAATAATATTATTATAGACGTAAATATAATATTATTATTAATAGGAAGATTCTTTTTTGTTTTCTCAATTACTATTCCATTTGATATTAGAGATATGACTTTTGACAAAATAGAATTAAAAACTATTCCTATTATATTTGGACAAAAAAAATCGAAAATAATTGCTCTAAACTCGATAATTATATTTGCATTAATTTGTTATACACAATTTTTATATTCATATATAACTATTCCTGAATTATTATCAATTTTAATTTGCTGCTTTATAATATTTTTATTTATTATCAACTCTGATTTGGATAAAAAAGAATTTTATTTCTCATTCTGGGTTGAATCTAGTAGTATAATGATATATCTTTTTTTGTTATTTTCTAAATTGATTTTTTAAATCATTATTGTTACTTTTACAGCTATTAAATTTCATTATTAGATGTCAAAAAAAAAATCATCTGTTCATTATATCAATTACTTAGATTTAGATAGAATACTAGATGCTCAACGCCCTGTAAGTAAAGAAAAAGGAGAAGAAGCACATGAGGAAATGTTGTTTATTATTATCCATCAAACTTACGAATTGTGGTTCAAGCAAATATTACATGAAGTAAAATCTATAATGAATCTTTTTAAAGAAGACAAAGTAGACGAATCTTCAATGGGAGTAATTGTCGGAAGAATGGATAGAATAAATAAAATAATGACTACTCTAGTAGGTCAACTAAATATTTTGGAGACTATGACTTCTTTAGACTTCCTAGATTTTCGTCATTACCTTTCTCCTGCTTCTGGTTTTCAATCTCATCAATTCCGAAAGTTAGAGGTTACATTGGGCTTAAAAATTAAGAAAAGACATCAATTTGGTGGATGTCCTTATCACTCCCAATTTGAAGGAGAGAAGAAAGAAGAAATTTTAGATTTAGAAGAAAATCAATCCTTATTTACTTTAGTAGAAAAATGGTTAGAACGCATTCCATTTTTGAATATGGATGGATTTGATTTTACTACAAAATATGAGCAGGCTGTAAATCAGATGTTAGATAAAGAGATTACAGGAATTAAAGAGGCAAATTTAACAGATAGTGATAGAGAGATTAGAATTCGCATGTTGGAGGAAAATAAAAAGTATTTTGAAAGAGTACTCTCTGAGACAGAACATAATAAAGCTATGGAAGAAGGAGAAACTTCCCTTTCATATAAGGCGACAATGTCCTCACTGCTGATAAATTTATATAGAGATGAACCAATATTACATTTGCCTTATCAATTTTTAAGAAGCTTAGTAGAGATGGATCATAAAATCTCAACTTGGCGTTTTAGACATGTTCAGATGGTTGAGAAAATGCTAGGAAAAAAAATTGGAACTGGAGGAAGTTCGGGACAAGGATATCTAAAAGAAACAGTAGACAAACACAAACTATTTACGGATCTGGCAAATATTTCTACTCTTATGATTTCTCGTTCCTACTTACCAGAACTTCCTCAAAATATAAAAAACACTTTAGGATTTAATTATACAAAATAATGAACTTAGACTTAAAAAATAAAAATGCAATTGTGTGTGGAAGTACCCAAGGAATTGGAGAAGCTTCTGCAATAGAATTAGCAAAATTGGGAGCAAATATTACTTTAATTGCTAGAAATAAAAGTAAATTATTAAATGTTTTAAACGAATTAGATAAGTCTCAAGGACAAGTACATTCCTTTTTTTGTGTTGATTTTTCGGATTCTGAACAACTAAAAGAAAAAGTAAGTTTATTAAAAGGTAATTATCATATTTTAGTAAACAATACTGGAGGACCTGCAGGAGGTCCGATTACTGATGCAAATACAGATTCATTTGAAAATGCCTTTAGAATGCATTTGGTAAACAATCAGATTTTAGTGCAAAAAGTTGTAGAAAGTATGAAGACAGAAGGATATGGAAGAATTGTAAATATTATTTCTACTTCTGTAAAAGCTCCCATACCTGGTTTAGGAGTATCTAACACCATTAGAGGTGCAGTTGCGAATTGGGCCAAAACTTTATCTATAGAGATAGGAGCTTATGGTATTACCGTAAATAATGTACTTCCAGGATTTACAAACACGAATAGACTTAAAAGTCTAATTACAAAGAAAGCAGAAGTACAAGGAAAATCAGAAGAAGAAATTGAAAATACAATGAAATCAGGGGTTCCTGCCGCAAGATTTGGAACAGCAAATGAAGTAGCAAATGCAGTGGCATTTTTATGTACTCCTGCAGCTTCTTATATAAATGGAATTAATGTTCCTGTAGATGGAGGAAGAACTAAAAGTTTATAAAGTGGAGAAAATTTTAAACTATATTAATGGAGAGTTGGTATCACCAATAAATAATAAGTATTTAGAAAATTTTAACCCTTCTAATGGTGAGGTTTATTCCTTAATTCCGGATTCTAGGAAAGAAGATATTGATATAGCTGTAGCATCTGCAAAAGAGGCTTTTAAAACTTGGAGTAAAACACCAAAGCAAAAGCGTTCAGATATCCTAATGAAACTAGCTGATACGATTGAAAAGTATTCTGATGAATTGATAAAAGCAGAAAGTAAAGATAATGGAAAGCCAGAATCTTTAGCTGCACATGTAGATATACCAAGAGCACCTGCCAACTTCCGATTTTTTGCAGGAGCAATCTTACACGATAGTTCAGAAATTCACGAAATGGACGGAACTGCAATCAACTATACTTTGCGTCAACCAATTGGAGTAGCAGCTTGTATTTCTCCTTGGAATTTGCCTTTGTATTTGCTTACTTGGAAAATTGCCCCTGCACTTGCTTCAGGAAATACTGTAGTTGCGAAACCTTCAGAAGTTACTCCTATGACTGCTTATTTGTTTAGTAAAATATGCATAGAGGCAGGATTACCTAAAGGAGTTTTAAATATTGTTCATGGATTGGGAAGTAGAACTGGAGATCCGCTTACCACACATCCGGACACCCCTATCATTTCCTTTACTGGAGGTACAGTTACCGGAAAACACATTGCAACTGTTACAGCTCCCATGTTTAAGAAACTTTCTTTAGAGTTAGGTGGTAAAAATCCAAATATTGTATTTGCAGATGCAGATTTTGACAAAGCGGTAAGTTTTGCCTCTCGAGCTGCATTTACTAATCAGGGACAAATATGTTTATGTGGCTCCCGATTATTTGTACAAGAAGAAATTTACGAAAAGTTTAGAGATGCACTTGTAGAAAAAGCTGCTAAATTAAAACTTGGGGACCCGAAAGATGTAAACTCTAATTTGGGAGCGGTAGTTTCTAAAGATCATATGGAAAAGATTTTGAGCAAAATAGAATTAGCGAAACAACTAGGTGGTAAAATTCTTTTAGGTGGAGAACGAGCCGTCTTAGAAGGAGATCTAAAAGAAGGGTATTATGTTCAACCTACAATTATTGAAGGACTTTCCTCTGATTGTGAGGTAAATCAAGAAGAAATTTTTGGCCCTGTGGTGAGTATTATTCCTTTTAAAACAGAGGAAGAAGTAATTGAAATGGCTAATTCTACTAAGTATGGATTATCTGCCTCTATCTTTACAGAAAATGTAAGTACAGCACATAGAGTTGCTGCAGAAATTAACTCTGGAGTAGTATGGATTAACACTTGGCTATTGAGAGATTTAAGAATTCCATTTGGGGGGATGAAGCACTCAGGTGTAGGAAGAGAAGGAGGTTTTAAATCCTTACATTTTTTTACAGAACCTAAAAATGTATGTGTTAAAATTTAAAAATGCAAATTCAAACAAATTCACATATTCAACTTGTAGAAGCGGAGGATATTCGTCCTTTACGACATAAAATGCTACGACAAGGAAAAGAGTTTTCCACTACTACCTACAAAAGAGATGATGAGGAAGTCACCTTTCATTTAGGAGTTTTTGTAGAAAATGAAATTGTAAGCTGTGCTACATTCTATCCTGAAAATACAGATAAAGTATATGCTAAAAACGCATATCGATTGAGAGGAATGGCTACTGACGAAAATTATTCCCGCAATGGATATGGAAAGAAAATAATGAAAAAGGGATTTACTATTTTGACATCAAAGAATTGTGATATTTTATGGTGCAATGCCCGTCTTAAAGCGGTTCCTTTTTATAAATCAATTGGATTGAAAAAAATGGGGGAATTATTTGAAATTTCAGATATTGGACCACATTATTTTATGTATAAAAAATTATGATTATTTAATATAAGTTATAGAATGAACGGAAAAAAAATTAACTCAAAAAGAGCTCCTAATGCTGTTGGATTATATCCACACGCAAGAAAAGTTGGGAACTTATTATTTTTATCAGGAGTAGGGCCAAGAAAAGTAGATAGTACTGATATTCCTGGAGTAACATTAGATAGCAAGGGAAATATAATTAATTATGATATTGCAATTCAATGTCATTCTGTCTTTAATAATATTAGATATATTTTAGAAGACGCTGGTTCATCTTGGGATAATATTATTGATGTGCAAGTATTTCTTACTAATATGAAAGATGATTTTATGGAATACAATAAAATATACGCGAAATACTTTAAAGATAATCAACCTTGCAGAACTACAATTGAAATAAAAAGTTTACCAACCCCTATAGCAATAGAACTAAAAGTAATAGCAACTATATAAAATTAATATTATGAATATAAAAAAACCCTTCAACTTACAAAAATGGATTGATGAAAATAGACACCTATTAAAACCTCCTGTAGGCAATAAAAACTTATATGTAGAATCTGGTGATTATATAGTAATGATAGTGGCGGGTCCTAACGCAAGAAAAGACTATCATTATAATGAGACAGAAGAACTATTCTATCAAATTGAAGGAGACATTATTGTAAAGACCCAACAAAATGGGAAGTTAGTTGAATATGAAATCAAAGAAGGAGAGATGTTTTTATTACCAGAAAAAATTCCACATTCTCCAATAAGATCAAAAGACTCAATTGGTTTAGTAATTGAAAGAAAAAGAAATAAAGAACATAAAGATGGACTAATGTGGTTCTCTGATAAAGCAAATGAATTATTATATGAGGAGTATTTTCATCTAACCAATGTTGAAAAAGATTTTTTACCTGTATTTAAAAGATTTTATTCTGATGAAAAATTAAGAACTTGTCCAAAAACTGGAGAAATTATGGAAGTAGATAAAAGATATACTGATCAATAGAAAAATCAATCAATTTTTAATAACTCAATACCCTAAAAAATGCGTATAAATGGACATGGACATATACTTCCAGAACCCTCTCAAATCCCTGTTTTTATGAGAGAGAAAAAACTATTTTGGATTGATGATGAAAAAAAATATATGTATCAAGGAAATTGGTCTAGACCAATTAAAGGAAAAGGTTATTTTATTAGAGATAAAATAGATTGGATGAAAAAACATAATATTGATCATGCGGTCATGCTGTGCTTATCTCAGTTATATTGTAATGGATGGAAAAAAAATGACTGCATTGATAGCGTACGCTTCCAAAATGATTTTAACGCTTCTATACAAAAAAATTATCCAGAGAAGTTTACATGTGGATTTGTAGTACAACCTTTACATATAGATTTTGCTCTTAGAGAAATTGAAAGATGTGTTAATGATCTCGGACTAAAATTACTTTGTCTACCAACTCATTTTCAAAATAACAGAGGAGAATGGATATCAACCGCAGAAAAAGATGTAGATCCAATTTTTGAATTAGCTAATAAATATGGTTTAGCAATTCAAATCCACCCATACGATGGTGAAAAAATGATTGCATTAAAAAATCAATATTGGAGATTTCATTTAATATGGATGATGGCACAATGTGCTGACACATTACACTTATATACTTTAAGAAATCTTCCAAAAAAATACGCAAATATTAGAACTTGCTTTGCACATGGTGGAATGCTTGGAATTGCTAATTATGGGCGAAGAATTCAAGGGTTTGATGGGCGTCCTGACATCTTTGAAAAATTACAAGATCCAAGAGAAACTTTAGGTCATAAAAATATTTTTTTTGATACTTTAGTGCATGATTCATATACTCTAGAACTAATAAAAAAACGAGTTGGAACAAGTCAAATCATAATGGGATTAGATGATCCTTATCCATTAGGAGAGATAGACGGAATAGGAACTTCTTATCCTGGAAGATCATTAGAATACGCTATAGAAAATGGAATAATAACTGAAAGTGAAGGCAAAGATATTTGGCATAAAAATGTGCTAGAATGGTTAGGTAAAAAAATCAAATGAGAGGATACTTAAATATAGAGAACATAAAAGTAAAAGTAGATTTTTCAAAAGGTAATGATATATCAATACCTCTGCTATTTAATGGGTCACAACCTAACACATATAATGTAAATAAAGCAGTTTCTATTGCTTATAAAGATAATACATTCATTGGAGATACTAGAGTAGGAGGTCCTTGTAACTTCGAAACTTACAAACTAACTCCACATTGTAATGGAACACATACTGAATGTATCGGACACATTACAAAAGAAAGAATTCATATCTTAAACTCTTTAAATGAAGAAATGATACCTTCATACTTAATAACTATTGAACCGAAGAAGTCTAAAGAACAATATAGACCTAACCTAAATCCAGAAGACTTAGTTATTACTAAAAAAGAATTATTAAACAAATTAAAAGACATCAATCCTATTTTTCTTAAGGGATTAGTAATTAGAACATCCCCTAATAAGGAGAGTAAAAAAGTTAGAAATTACATGAATAAAATTCCACCTTTTTTTTCAATTGATGCTATGAATTATATTGTGAAACTTGGTGTAAAACATTTATTAGTAGACATTCCTTCTGTTGACAGATTATTTGATGATGGTTTTCTTACTGCTCACAATATTTTTTGGGAAACAAAAGAAAAAAAGTATAATAAAAACTCTTCAAACAAAACTATAACAGAAATGATTTTTGTCTCAAATGATATAATTGATGGAAAATATTTATTAAATCTTCAGTTTGCTCCCTTTGTTGCAGATGCATCCCCAAGCAGACCAATATTATATAAAATAAATGAAATATAAATCAACAAAAGATTTCGCATTATTTTTAGATGCGAATGACAATTTAAGAAAATATAGAAAACAATTTCATATTCCTAAACAGAAAAATGGAAAAGAACATATCTATTTCTGTGGAAATTCTCTAGGTCTTCAACCAAAAAAGACATTGAATTCTATAAATCAAGAAATGAATGATTGGGCTAATCTTGGTGTTGAAGGTCATTTAAATGCAAAAAATCCGTGGTTACCATATCATGAATTTTTATCTGATAGTTATTCAAAGATAGTTGGATCAAAACCTACAGAAGTTGTTGCAATGAATACATTAACGGTAAATCTGCATTTAATGATGGTTTCTTTCTACAGGCCAAAATCAAATAAATACAAAATAGTTATTGAATCTGATGCCTTCCCTTCAGATATTTATGCAATAGAGTCTCAAATAAATTTTCATGGTTATAATCCAAAAGACTCAATTATTAAAATTAAACCTAGATCAGGAGAATCAACATTAAGAACCGAAGACATTCTAAATGTTATTGAAAAAGAAGGAAATCAAATAGCCCTTATTATGTTGGGTGGTGTAAATTACTATACAGGACAAGTTTTTGATTTTAGAAGTATTACTGAATCAGCAAAAGAAAAATCTATACTTATTGGATTTGATTTAGCTCATGCGGTTGGAAATATTAAATTAAAATTGCATAATTGGGATGTGGATTTTGCAGTATGGTGTTCCTATAAGTATTTGAATTCAGGTCCAGGTTCTGTAGGAGGAGTGTTCATTCATGAAAAACATCATAAATCAAATCTACCTAGATTTAGTGGGTGGTGGGGGCATAACAAAAATGATAGATTTAATATGCCCGACATATTTAATCCAATTAAGACAGTTGAAGGATGGCAATTGAGCAATCCACCTATTCTTTCATTAGCTGCTGTAAGAGCATCTCTTAGTATATTCGATGAAGTTGGCATGGAAAAATTAGTAGCCAAATCTAAAAATATGACAGAGTACTTACTTTTTCTTTTAAAGATGTTAGAAAGTGATAGAATAGAAATTATAACTCCTGAAAATAGCGGGTGTCAAATTTCCTTAAGAGTCCTGAATGGAGACAAAGATCTCTTTGATGAAATAACAAAAGAGGGGGTTATAGCAGATTGGAGAGAACCAGATGTAATAAGAATAGCTCCTGTACCTTTATACAATAGCTTTTTAGATTTGTATAATTTTTATAAAATATTAAAAAAATTATTATAAATGAAAAAGGAAATTACTATAGTTGGAGCTGGTCTTGTTGGATCACTTTGTTCAATTTATATGAAAAACAGAGGATATAATGTAAACGTTTACGAAAGAAGACAAGATTTAAGATCAATAAAAATTACTGCTGGAAAATCAATAAATTTAGCACTTTCAAAAAGAGGATGGACAGCTCTTGAAAAAGCTGGTATAGACAATCACATTAGAGAGATAGCTATACCAATATATAAACGTGTTATGCACGATTCTAAAGGAAAACTAACAAATCAACTTTATGGAAATGAAGGTGAAGCTATTTATTCTGTTTCAAGATCTAAAATGAATATTTTAATGATGGAATTAGCTGAAAAAAAAGGTGTAAATCTTTTTTTTAATCAAAAATGTGTCAACGTAAATTTTGAAGAATCAACTTTATTTTTTGAAAACTTAATTACAAAAGAAAAACAAAATATTAAATCAGATTTTATAGTTGGAGCAGATGGTGCATTCTCTGTAGTAAGAAAAGAAATGGTTAATCAATACTCACATGAATATGAATATAATGAAATTAATCATGATTACAAAGAACTTTTAATACCAAAGGGGGGAAATAATGAATATCTATTAGAAAAAAACGCATTACATATATGGCCTAGAGGAAATTTCATGCTAATGGCGCTAGCAAATCTAGATGGAAGCTTTACATGTACATTATTCGCACCAAAAAAAGGTGACAATTCGTTCAAAAAATTAAATAGTAAGATTGAAGTAGAAAACTTCTTTTCTAAAACCTTTCCGGATTTTATTAAATTAGTTCCAAATTTATATGAACAATGGGAATCTAACCCAACTTCAACACTAGGTATAGTAAGAACCTTCCCATGGAATATAAATGATAAATCAATAATTATTGGAGACGCAGCTCATGCTACTGTGCCATTTTACGGTCAAGGAATGAATTGTGGTTTTGAAGACTGCAGAATATTAGATGAAATGTTAAATAAATTTGAAAATCTACACTTATGCTTTGATAATTTTTCCAAAAGCAGAAAACCAAATGGGGATGGCGTACAAGAACTTTCGATGCATAATTTTAAAGTAATGAGAGATAAAACAGCAGATCCAAAATTTTTATTACAAAAAAAGATAGAAAAAAAGTTTTCAAATTTATATCCTAATAAATGGAATCCATTATATTCTATGGTAAGCTTTACAAATATAGAATATTCAAAAGCGTGGAATATAGGAATGAAACAAGAGAAAATTATGAAAGATATAATGAAGATTCCAAACATAGAAGAAATATGGGAAAATGATGAAATAATGAGCAAAATGTTAGATTTATTGTGATTTATCACCTTTTTTTGTCAAAAATTAACATTTTTACACAAAAATTTTAATTTAAATTAAAAGAATTGTCAAAAATATTAAAATAAATAATAATAAAAATGCACGAAAATGCACGAAAAT
>CESM01021877.1_pt1 | contig 18865 bp, 15 predicted proteins | sample 361421 | NCBI WGS metagenome assembly CESM01 (sample SAMEA2622219, study PRJEB7988) | marine metagenome | isolation source: saline water (ENVO:00002010), including | reverse complement strand
AAAAAATTTTTTTATTTAGAAAAGAAAATTTCAGAGGAAAATTATGAAAAAGTAATGAAATTAGGAGATAAATCTTTAATTCCAGAGGAAAAAGTTTTAAGGATTTACCCTCAAAAAAACCTTTTTAGTCACGTCTTAGGCCAGATAGATGATAATAACAATGGTATTTCAGGGCTAGAAAAATCTTTAAATGAAAATCTTAGAAAGTCTCAAAATAAAATAAAACTTACAGTAGATAAAGATATTCAATTTTTAATTCGAAAAGAATTATTAAAATATCAGGAAATATTTCAAAGCAAAGGAAGTGCTGCTATTCTTATGAATGTTAATAATGGTAACATTCTATCATTAGTTTCCTTGCCAGATTTTAATCCAAATGAAAGACAAAATATTACAGATGTAAATTATATTAATAGAATAACGAAAGGAACATATGAATTTGGATCTGTTTTGAAAGCATTCACTTTTGCAAGCGCTCTTAATGAAAAATTAATTAAGCCAGAGACTAAATTTTTAGATTTACCAAAATCAATTAAATGTGACAAACACAAGATAAGTGAATATGACAATGAAATACCGTCAAATTTAACAGCAGAACAAATTTTAGTTAGATCAGGGAATATCGGATCAGTTAGAATTGCCCAAAAAGTTGGCGCAGAAAAATTTAAATTATTTTTAGAAAAAGTAGGTATCTTAAGTGAAATTGACTTTGATATTGAAGAAGTTGCCCCTCAAAAGAAACATGTTTTTGGTAAGTGTAGATTAGCTACAGCATCCTTTGGCCACGGTATTATAACTACAATCCTGCAACTATCAAAAGGTTATGCCGTATTATCTAATGGTGGTTATGAGATTAAACCAACATTAGTTTATAAGGATAACAAAACAAAAAAAAAAAATAAAAGAATATTAAATGAAGGAATTTCGGAACAAGTTGTTACTGCTTTAAGAAAAGTTGTAAATACAGAAGAGGGTACAGCTAAATTTTCAGATGTTAATAATTATGAAATTGGTGGAAAAACTGGAACAGCTGATCAGCCTAAGGGTGGAGCATATTCGGAGGCTAAAATAAATACTTTTGCATCGATTTTTCCAACATCAAACCCACAATTTGTTTTTGTTGTGATGTTGGATTCTCCAAAAAAATCTAAAGATTATTATTATAAATACAGGCATAAAAAAGGAGGCTGGAAAGGCACCCTATACAATACTGCCGGGTGGACTTCTGTTGAGGTTGCGGGAAAGGTGATAGATAAAATTGGGCCTATTTTAGCCACAAAATATATAGAAGTTAATTAATCATGTTTCTTGGAAATTATTTTCATAACATAAAAAAAAAATATAAAAATTTTCTTTTTTCAGGTATCTCATTTGATACGAAGAATATAAAAAAAAATTATATATTTTTTGCAATTAAAGGCAACGTTATTGATGGGAATAAATTTATTCCAACTGCAATTAAAAAGGGGTCTAAAATTATTGTAACAGAGAAAAAAAGCAATCATTTACAAAATGGAATTTTATATATTCATACAAATAACATAAGAAAATTGTTAGCTGAAACTGTCTTTAAAATTTATAATAAAAAACCAAATAATTTAATTGCTGTTACGGGAACTAATGGAAAAACATCAGTTGCAGATTTTTATTATCAAATATTAAAATTGAATAATAAGGAGGTTGCATCAATTGGTACTTTAGGAGTTAAATCAAAAAAAATTAATTTAAATTTATCCAATACAACAATTGACCCAATTAAATTAGGAAAAATATTAAGTAGGTTAAAGAAACAAAAAATAGAAAATGTGATTATGGAAGCTTCTAGTCATGGTCTTAAGCAAAATAGATTAGATGGCTTAAAATTTAATTCAGGTATATTTACAAATTTATCTCAAGATCACCTCGATTATCATAAAAATTTAAGAAATTACTTAAAAGCAAAACTTTATTTATTTGAAAGTTTAATTAAAAAAAATGGTAATGTAATTACAGATCAAGCAATACCCGAATTTAAAAAGATAAAAAAAATTACATTAAGTAAAAAATTAAAATTACATACACTTAATAATAGGAATAATAATTTTGAGGTTATATCTCATAGTTTTAGAGGAGCGTCTCAGTTATGTAGAATTAAAAATAATAATAAAATAAGAGATATAAATTTTAATTTAATTGGAAAAGTACAATTAAAAAATATTTTTATGGCAATGATTGCTGCAAAAAATAGTGGTTTAAGTTTAGATAAAATTTTAAATATAATCCCAAAAATTAGAGCAGTAGAAGGTAGATTTGAAAAGATTGGTAAAATTAAAAATCGATCAAAGGTAATTCTTGATTATGCACATACTCCTGATGCCTTAAAAACATGTTTGTTAAATCTCAAAGAACAATTTCCTAATAAAAAAATTAATGTATTATTTGGCTGTGGAGGGAATAGAGATCAGAATAAAAGATCAAAAATGGGTAAAATAGCATGTAATTACTCAGATAATATAATCCTTACAAATGATAACCCAAGATTTGAAAATGCAGAAAAAATTAGAAGAGATATTAAAAAAGGTATTAATAAAAAAAAGATTATAGAAATCTCTAGCAGAGAAAAAGCAATATATGAAGCTATAAAGAATTTAAATACAGGAGATATTTTATTAGTTGCAGGAAAAGGTCATGAAACTACTCAAGATTTAGGTAATAAAAAAATCTATTTTTCAGATAGAAAAATTATTTTAAAAGCGATTAAAATTAAAAATAGGAAATTGTCAGAAAATCTTAAAATAAATTTGATCAAAGAAGTGGCTAAAATTGAAAAATTGCCTCATTCTATAAATTTTGAAAAAGCAAAAATTAATTCAAAAGAAGTCAGTAAAAATGATGTTTTTTTTGCTATTAAAGGAAAAAAAAATGATGGAAATAAATTTGTTGTACAGTCATTTAAAAGGAAAGCATCATTAGCTATTGTAAATAAAATTCAAAATAGATTAAATACTAGACGTCAGATCAAAGTTAAAAATACTTTAAGTTTTTTAACAGAAGTTTCAAAAATTTTTAGAAAAAACATTGATACTAATATAATAGCTGTTACGGGTAGCTGTGGAAAAACCACACTTAAAGAATTATTGGGTAATGTATTAAGTAAAATTTCAAAAGTAAGCATTTCTCCTAAATCATATAATAATAAATTTGGGGTTCCATTAAGTCTTTTTAATATAAAGCAAAATGATGAATATGGAATTCTAGAGATTGGAATGGATAAAAAGGGTGAAATCGATTATTTATCAAATATTGTAGAACCAGATGTTGGAGTTATAACAAACATAAATTATGCACATGCAAAAAATTTTAAAGATATAAAACAAATTGCCTTAGCAAAATCCGAAATTATCAACAACATAAGACCAAATGGTTTTATTGTATTAAATGCAGATGATACTTTTTTTGAACTTCATCAAAAAATTGCTAAAGGGAAAAATCTAAATATGATTTCATTTGGTATAAAAAGCGAAAAAGCAAATATTAAATTAATTAGTTTAAAGCCATTGGGAAATAAATTTCAAATTAATATTAGATTGAATAACAAAGTTAAATATTTTTTAATGTCTAATGATTATCAAAATAATATATACAATACTCTTTCTGCATTAGCTGTTATTAGTATTTATAAAAATATATTTGAATTACATAAAAATATTTTCTTAAATTTTAAAATTCCTGGAGGTAGGGGAGATCATTCGGTAATTAATATTAACAATAAAAAAGTAAATTTAATTGACCAAAGTTATAACTCAAATCCTCTTTCATTAAAATCTGCAATAAAAAATTACGATAAAATTGATACAAAAAAATCAAATAAATATTTACTAATTGGTGATATGTTGGAGCTAGGCGTTCATTCTAAAAAACTTCATCAATCTATTGCTCCTATAATAAATCAAACCAAGATTAACAAGGTATTTGTAAAAGGAAAAATGGCTTCATTAATATTTAAAAATATCTCAAAAGAAAAAAGAGGACGTATTTTATACAATAAATCGCAAATTATTGAATTGATTAAGAAAGAATTAAATAATAATGATTATTTAATGATTAAAGCTTCACTTGCTACTGGTTTTAACAATATAGCAAAAGATTTGAAGGGATCACATTAAATGCTCTATCAATTTTTATTAAATTTTGTTGATAATTTAGGTTTTTTGAATGTTTTTAAATACCTAACTTTTAGAACAGGTTTATCTTTTTTTACTTCATTAATTATAGTTCTAATTATAGGTGGTCCTTTTATTAGATTTTTTTCAAGACAAAAAATTTTAAATCCTATTCGAAATGATGGTCCAGAGGATCATATAGTTAAAAAAATTGGTACCCCAACAATGGGTGGAGTAATAATTTTATTTGGTTTATTGGTATCAGTAACCTTCTGGGCAGATTTATCTAATATCAATATTTTATTTTGTATATACATAGCAATTTCTTTTGGAATACTTGGAGCATATGACGATTATAAGAAGATTAAACATAACAATTCATCTGGAATTTCATCACGATTTAAAATAATTTCACAAATAATTTTGGCAATTATTGGTGTTAGTTTTTTTGTTTATTTAAATGATTATGAAAATTTAAATAATTTGTATTTTCCTTTTTTTAAAAATTTAATCATTAACCTTGGGTGGTTTTTTATACCCTTTGCAATATTTGTAATTATAGGCTCTTCTAATGCGGTTAATCTAACAGATGGATTAGATGGCTTAGCGACTGTACCCGTAATATTGGTTGCAGCTTGTTTTGCTTTTATAAGTTATGTTACAGGAAATGTAGTATTTTCTAGTTATTTGCAATTGCCTTATATTGAAGGAACTGGAGAGGTTTCAATTTTTTGTGGTGCAATTATTGGTTCTTGTTTAGGCTTTTTATGGTTCAACGCACCTCCTGCCAAAATATTTATGGGAGACACAGGCTCATTATCATTAGGAGGTTCTTTAGGTGCAGTAGGAATAATTACTAAACATGAAATCGTCCTGGCTATAACAGGCGGTCTTTTTGTTTTAGAGGCAGTTTCAGTAGTGGTTCAAGTAATATCATATAAACTCACTGGCAAACGAATTTTTAAAATGGCACCAATTCACCATCATTTTGAAAAAAAGGGATGGCCAGAGTCAACAGTTGTTATTAGATTTTGGATTATATCTATAATCTTAGCAATGATAGGTCTAGCTACATTAAAATTAAGATAATGAAGATAGGTAAAAATTTTTTTTTAAACAAAAAAATATTGATTTATGGATTAGGTAAGAGTGGAATTTCAACTTTTAGATTTCTAAAGAATAAAGCGGATGTATATTTATTTGATGATAATAAAAAAACTAATAAAAAAATTATTAACCATAGTCAACTTTTAAAAACAGAATTTGATAGAATTATTATTAGTCCAGGTATTAATATTTTAAATTGTAAATTGTCTAAATTTTTAAAAAAAAATTTTTCAAAAATTTATACAGATCTAGATGTTTTTTTTTCCTTTTTTAAGAATAAAAGTGTAGCCATCACAGGGACCAATGGTAAGTCAACAACTGCTAAAATTCTATATGATGTCTTGTTAGATCAAAAGAAAGACGTAAGACTCATTGGAAATATTGGAAACCCTGCTTTATCTGAAAAGAAAATTTCAAAAAAAACTTTTTTTGTGATTGAGGTATCTTCTTATCAGTTAGACTATAGCAAGCTATTTAGTGCAAAATATGCAATTATATTAAATATAAGTGCAGATCATATTGAGAGACATAAGAACTTAACAAATTATGTTAATGCGAAGTTTAAATTATTAGAATCTCAAAATAGACAGTCCTTTGCCTATGTGAAAAAATATGATGATCTAATAAACAAAAGAATAAAAAAAAGTAAATTTAAACAAAAAATTTATGAAGTTGACACTTTAAATGTAAGAAAAGTATTAAATCAATTAAATAATAAATATTTTAACTCTAGTGGAAATAGAGAAAATTTATCGTTCATCTTAAAGATTTCCTCTAAGCTAAAACTTAATAATAATAAATTAATTAATACATTAAGAAATTTTAAAGGATTGAAATATAGACAACAAATAATATTTGATAGAAAAAATTTAACTATTATTAACGATTCTAAATCTACAAGTTTCGCTTCTTCAGAAAATATACTAAAAAATTTAAAAGATGTTTATTGGATTATTGGAGGAATACCAAAGGAGAGAGATAAATTTAAATTATCTAAAAAAGAATGTAAAAATTTTAGAGCCTTTATATTTGGAAAGCATCATAAGCAATTCAGTAATATTCTAGGTAACAAAGTTAAATTTAAAAAGTTTGAAAATTTAAAATTAACACTTCAAAATGTGTTTTTAGAAATTAAAAAAAAAAAAACAAAAAAAAATTTAATATTTTTTAGTCCCGCTGGTGCGTCTTTCGATAATTTTAAAAATTTTGAAGACAGAGGAGAGTATTTTAATCAATTAATAAAAAAGTTTATTGATGCAAAGTGATAGTTTATTTTATAAATTTTATTATCAATGGTGGAAAAATATAGATAAATCTATTTTTACTCTAATAAGTTTATTATTTATTATAGGTTTATTTTTTTCTTTAGTTTCAACTTCTTTAATCGCATCTGATAAACTAGATACGAATAGCTATTTCTTTTTTTTTAGGCATTTTATTTATGTTTTAATGGGATCAATGATAATTTTTGTATTTTCTTCCTTTAACAAAGATCAACTATTTAAATATTCAATTATTCTTTTTTTCATATCCTTTTTTTCTTTATTTTTAGTGCCTATAATTGGGATTGAGGTAAAAGGTTCAAGAAGATGGATAGATTTATTTTTCCTACCAAGATTCCAACCCATTGAAGTTTTAAAACCTTTTTTAATAATAATTCTAGCAACTATTCTTTGTAGCAATAAAACAAATATTTTATTAAAGTATTTACTATCAACTAGTTTAATTACAATAATTGCACTATTACTTATAACACAACCTGATATTGGACAAACTTTGTTAGTAGTTTTTTCATGGGCTGTCTTAATTTTTACATCTGGAATTAATATATATTTTCTTCTTATGATTCTTGTATTGGGCTCAGGTATACTCGCATACCTAATTATTTTTTTGCCTAGATTCGACTATATACAAGGACGTATTTTTTCATTTTTTAATAGAGAAGTGGGATCTCATAACTTTCAATCTGATAAAGCAATAGAATCTATTACCAGTGGAGGTTTTTTTGGAAAAGGGATTGGAGAAGGAACTCTCAAAAATAGAGTACCAGAGGCTCATACGGACTACATAATATCTGTAATTTCTGAAGAGTTTGGTGTAGTTGCAATTATACTAATATTGTTATTGTTTTTAATTTTTATTTACATGGTTTTTAAAAAGATCAGTTATGAATCTGATGATAGAATTAAACTAATTTTAATTGGATCAATAAGTTTAATTTTAATGCAGGCAACAATTCATATTGGTGTTAATATAAGATTATTCCCAACCACAGGAATGACCTTACCATTTTTAAGTTATGGAGGTTCATCAATAATAAGCACTTCAATATTAGCTGGAATAATATTAAATCTAACAAAAAGAAAAATAAACTAATTGATGAAACAAAAAATATTAATTTCCACGGGTGGATCCGGCGGTCATGTTATACCTGCAATTACAATTCATGAACATTTAAAATATAACCATGAAATTCTAATATCAACTGATCTAAGAGGGCTTAAATATTTAGATAAAGAAAATTATAGATTTATTATTATTAACACCCCTAAATTAGATAATTTTTTGTTATTTCCTCTAGTTTTACTAAAAGTTTTTATTTTAACTATTAAATCTATAATAATTTTGAAAAGAGAAAAAATTTCAATTTTAATTTCTACTGGTGGTTATATGTCCTTACCATTATGTTTGGCTGCAAAAATATTAAGTATTAAAATATATTTAATTGAACCTAATAGAGTTCTTGGAAGAGCAAATAAATTTTTTTTGAATTTTGCAGAAAAATTAATTTGTTACTCCAAAGATTTAATCAATTTACCAAAAAAATTTGAGCAAAAACAATCTGTTATAATGCCATTAATTAGAAAAAAATATTATGAAAATTTTTCGTTTTATAAAGAAGATAAAATTTTTACCATTATGATTATTGGTGGTAGTCAGGGTGCTAAGATATTCGATACACTTATAAATGAAATTTTAGTGAATATTTCAAAATTATGTTCTTTAAGAGTAATTCATCAAACTAGTAAAAATAATACTGATTTTCTCAAAAAATTTTATACAGAAAAAGAAATTACAAACAAAGTCTTCACTTTTGATAAGAATTTAAATGAACTTTTAAATCAATCTGACTTTTGTATTACCAGGGGTGGCGCATCAAGTTTAGCTGAACTTTCTATACTCAATATACCATTTGTTACAATACCATTGCCAAGCTCAAAAGATAATCATCAATATGAAAATGCTAGATACTATAAGGATAGAGATTGCTGTTGGATAATTGATCAAAATAATTTTAATAAACAAAAATTTGAGGAATTATTAATTAAAATATCCTTAAAAAAAGATGAATATTTAACAAAAAAAAATAATTTAAAGAAATTAAATTATCAAAATACATGGAATAATGTTAATCAAAATTTATTAAAAATTTTTAATGAAAATTAAATTAGCAAAATCTGAAATCATACATTTTATAGGTATTGGTGGGATTGGTATGAGTGGCTTATCCTTAATAATGAAAGGAAAAGGTTTCAAAGTTCAGGGAAGTGATATCTCAAATAATAAAAATATTGAAAGATTAAAAAAAGAAAAAATAAAAGTTTGAATTGGTCATAAAAAACAAAATATTAATAAAGCAACTATTTTAGTTGTATCTTCCGCTATTAAAAAAAATAATCCTGAGCTGAAAGAAGCAAAAAAAAGACAATTGCCCATTTATAAAAGAGGAGAAATGTTAGCTAATATTGTGTCCTTAACAAAAAATATTGTAGTCGTTGGCTCACATGGAAAAACAACAACCACATCACTTATAGCTTCTATATTCCAAGAAACTAAGTTAGATCCAACGATAATTAATGGTGGTGTAATTAATTCTATTAATAATTCTGCAAAACTTGGTAAAAGTGATTGGTCTATTTTGGAGGCGGATGAGTCTGATGGAAGTTTTGTTTTTATTCCTCCAACTTACTCAATAATTACAAATATTGATAGAGAACATATGGATTATTATCATTCAATGGATGAATTAAAAAATTATTTTATTAAATTTGTTAACAAAGTTCCGTCATTTGGAAAATCATTTATCTGCTATGATGATAAAAATAATAAAGTTTTAATAAAAAACTTAAAAAATAAAAATTTTTATACTTATGGTTTAGATTTAAAATCTAATTTTTGTATTAAAAATATTAAACAGCACAAAGAGTATTCTCAATTTGATTTAAAGATAAGTTTACCAAATAAAAAAAATCAATTGATAAAAAAATTTAAAATTCCTCTATTGGGAATGCATAATATAAAAAATTCTGTAGCTGCAACAGCTTTGGCACTAACTGTAGGATTACCAATTTTAAATATTAAAAAGGGTCTTAAAAATTTCAAAGGAGTCCAAAGAAGATTTAATAAAATTTTTACATTTAATAAAGTAGATTTTTTTGATGATTACGCTCATCACCCCACTGAAATAAAAGAGGTAATGGAAGGAGTTAATAATGTTTATAAAGGTTATGAAAAAATTTGTATTTTTCAACCTCACAGAATATCTAGACTAAGAGATCTAAAAAAAGAATTTACCTATGCTTTTAAAAATGCTGATAAAGTAATCTTATTTCCAATTTATACAGCGGGTGAGAAAATAAAGCTTGGATTTAAGTATACTAATTTTGCTCAAGAAATTATCAAAAATTCTAAAGTTAAATTATTTTTAGTAAATGATAAATTTCAATTAGCAAAATATATTCAAAACAATATCTATGGAAAAAAAATTGTTATTGGCATGGGAGCTGGAACTATTTCAACATGGATGAGAGAATTACCAAAATTATTATGATAAATATTGATTTGAAAGAATTATCATTAGAATTTAGCAAGAACCTAAAATTTGACTTCAATCTTAAAAATAAAAATTGGTTTAATATTGGTGGTAAAACTAAAATTTATTATAAAGCTGATAATTTGAAAGAATTAATAAAGTTTATTAAAAGAATTGGAAAAAGAGAGAAAGTATTTGTTTTGGGAGGTGGATCTAATACTTTAATTTCAGATGGAATATATGATGGCGTTGTAATTAAACTGACAAATAATTTCAATAATATTTCAAAGTTATCAGAAGAAATCATTATTGCTGGCAGTGCAGTTAGTGATAAATTATTATCAAAATTTGCTATGGATAATAGCATTGGAGGTTTCGAGTTTCTTTCATGTATACCGGGCACTGTTGGTGGAGGAATAAAAATGAATGCAGGCTGTTTTAAAAGAGAGTTTAAAGATATTTTAATCTCAGTTCAGGCTATCAATAAATCCGGTCAAGTTTTAACGATACCTGCAAAAGATATTAATTTTAAATATAGAGACAGTGGATTATCTGATGATCTAATTTTTTTGAGTGCATCTTTTAAAGGTTTTAAGAAAAATAGAGAAAAAATTAAGAATGAAATTAACTTATTATTGGAAAAAAAAGAAAAAACTCAACCTACTAGAATAAAAACGAGTGGCAGTACTTTCAAAAATCCAATTGACCAATCAGATAAAAAAGTATGGCAATTAATAAAAGAATCTGTTCCTACAGAAAAATCTTTTGGAGATGCAACAATTTCAAAAAAACACTGTAATTTTTTTGTTAATAAGGGTAATGCCAAATTCGAAGACATGAAAAAGTTAATAGATTTTGTATCTGATAGTGTATTAAAAAAAACTGGCATTAAACTAGAAACAGAAATTAAAATTTTAGAATAAATTGAAAAAAAAAATACTTATAATTTCAGGTGGAATATCCAAAGAAAGACTAATAAGTCTAGATACTGGTTTGCAAGTTGCAAAAGAATTATTAAAAAATGGTTATAAAGTAAAAATTTCTGAACCAGATAAAAATCTAATAAATAATATTAGACAATTTAAACCCTCTGTAATTTTTAATGCACTTCATGGTCAATTTGGTGAAGATGGATATATTCAAACTATTCTTGAAACATTTAAAATACCATATACTCATTCAGGTCCAATAGCCTCTGCTATAGCTATGGATAAACAAATTTCTAAAAAATATTTTAAATATGGAAAAATTAATACTCCAAAGTCAATTTTATATTTTTTTGATAAAAAAAAAGATGATTTGATAAAGTTAATAGACAAAAAATTAAAATTTCCTGTTGTTATCAAACCTATAAATGAAGGATCAAGTGTAAATGTATATATTTGTAATAAAAAAAATATCATAAAAAATTTAAAAAAAGTCTATGACTATAAACAAGTAATGATCGAAGAATTTATCGCTGGAAGAGAAATACAAGTTGCAATAATGGGAAATAAAACACTTGGAGCAATCGAGCTAAAACCAAGAAGAAAATTCTATGATTATGAGGCTAAATATAACTCAAAAGCAAAAACAGAACATATTATTCCTGTAAATTTAAAAAGAAAAAAATTAAATGAAGTATTAAATTATGCTCTTAAAGCCCATAAATTAGTTGGGTGCAAAGGTATTTCTAGATCAGATTTTAAATTTTATAAAGGTAAATTTTATTTACTCGAAATTAATACTCAACCTGGAATGACAAAACTTTCACTTGTTCCAGAAATAGCTTCTTATTGTGGAATAAGTTTTATAAATTTAATAAAATGGATTCTTAAAGATGCAACAACGAAAAAGTAAAAAAATTTTAATTTATTTTTTTTTGTTTCTAATTATCGGTTCTATTAATAATTTGAGTATTAATGAAATCAAATTTTCTAATATTACAGATATAAAAATTTTAGGCCTAGGAACTGAAAATAATAATTTTTTATTAGAGAAAATTAATAACCTAAAATTAGAGAATATTATTTTTATTAAAAAAAATAAATTAGATAATATAATCAGTTCAAATAGTTTAGTGGAAAAATATGATATATTTAAAATTTATCCTTCTTCATTATATATTAATATTCAAAAAACTAAATTTTTAGCGAAGATAAATCGTGATGGAGTAAATTATATTATTGGGTCTAATGGAAAACTCTCCTATAGTGAAGCGTATAAGGAAAATTTACCATTTATTTTTGGAAAACCTAAAATAGAAGAGTTTTTAAGATTTAAAGAAGTTATAGATATTTCAAAAATCGAATATAAGGAAATTAAAAATTTATACTACTTTGGAACAGGTAGATGGGATTTAGAATTAAAAGATAATTTAATAATTAAATTGCCAGAAAATGATATTAAAAATTCTTTAGAATTAGTCTTCGAATTTTTAAATAATGAAAATTTTTCTAATATTAAAGAAATTGACGCAAGAATAAAAAATCAAATTATTTTAAATGACTAATAAAAAAGATTTTGAAACTTATCTATATGTAGAAGATAAAAAGTTTAAAATTTTTTTACTTAATACTGGAAATTTTAAAAATATATATTTTAATGAAATAATTTTAAATGACAATTTTGATCTTAATTTTGAGGAATTATCCAAATTTCTTGATGATAATATTTTTAAAATTGAAAAATTATTAGGAACATTTATTGAAGATATATTTTTAATAATTGATAATAAATTAGAATTACAAACATTAATAGGTATTAAAAAAAAAAATAATAATATATTTGATCAAATAATTTTAAATCAAGCGTTAGTAGATTTAAAAGATTTATTTAGAGAAAATAATAAAGATCAGCATATAATTCACATGTTGATTGAAAATTTTATAATTGATGGAAAAAACCATAATGTATTTACAGAAAATTTGAAAAGTGATTATTTTAATTTAGATGTTAAATTTATAACATTACCCCATGAATTCATTTTTAGACTTAACAAGTTGTTAGAAAAGTATCAAATAAAAGCAAAATATTATATAAGTGGTAAATATTTGAAAGGCTTTATAAATGAAGAATGTATGGAAATTTCTCTAATGGCTCACAAAATTATCAACGGATATAATGTTAACGAAATTGAAATTGTCCCGAAAACTACGTCAAATAAAGGTTTTTTTGAAAAATTTTTTCAATTTTTTAGTTAAGATTGTTTTATCTGGTAATATTAGTTGTTTTTTAAAATTTGTTAAATCAATTTAAAAGTTCGAGGTGTCTTATTTAACTCAAAAAACAATTAAACAACCTGTAATATTTAAAGGTATAGCTCTTCATAGTGGCAAAGACGTCAATATATGTATTAATCCAGCAAGTCCAAATCATGGAATTGTTTTTAAAAGAATTGATTTAAAGAAAGATAATCTAGTTTATCCGAATTTTATGAATGTATCTAATACATCATTAAACACTACTGTAGAAAACGAAGAAGGAGTTAAGGTATCAACTATCGAACACTTAATGGGCGCATTATTTGGTTTAGGAATTGATAATGCTTTAATAGAAATAGATAATGAAGAAGTGCCAATCTTAGACGGGTCGGCAAAAGATTTTATTCAAAAAATATTATCAACAGGATTAGAAGTTAGCGATAAACCAATTAAAGTAGTTAAAATTAATAAAAAGGTAGAATATTCTGATGGAGAAAGATTTATTACTATTGAACCCTCTACACTTAGTTTAGATATAGATTTTGAATTAAAGTATAATAACGAGATCATTAGTAATCAGAGAAATAAAGTTAAAGTTTATGAAGATGATCTGACTGATGTATATAATTCGAGAACTTTTTGCTTATATGAGGACATTGAGTTTATAAAAAAAAATGGACTAGCAAAAGGTGGAAGTTTAAATAACGCAATTGTTGTTAAAGGTAATAAAATTTTAAATGAAAATGGATTAAGGAATGAAAAAGAATTTGTTAATCATAAAATTCTTGATTGCATAGGTGACTTGTATACCTCAGGTTTTAGAATTATTGCTAGCGTAAAATGTTCACAGGGTGGTCATTATTTAACAAATCAATTATTAAGAAAAACATTTCAAGATGAAAAAAATTATTCAATTTTAGAAATAAAAGAGAGAAACCTCCCACATACACTTATAAATAAAAGAATATTAAAATCTATAGCTTAAAATATAGAGAGTTTTTTTAAATTCTGCTAAATTGGTTTACCTATTATGAAAATTATTAAATTTTTATTAGTTATTAAATTAATTGTTTTGTGCATTTCATGTTCAAAAGAAGAGGTAAAAATTTCAACTATAAGTGAGAAAAATATAGAACTTCAAATATTAGAATCATATAGAAGTGGAATAGAGGAATTAGATTCAGGAGATGCACTTTATGCAGCAAAGAAATTTAATGAAGTAGAGACAATGTTTCCTCAATCTAAATGGGCTCCTAAGTCGACTCTAATGGCAGCATATGCCTATTATTCACAACAATATTATTTTGATGCTATTGAAGAATTAAAAATTTTTATAAAAAAATATCCTAAACATGAAAACATTGATTATGCCCATTATTTAATGGGCATCGTTTATTACGAACAAATTGTAGATGAAAAAAAAGATTTGAAATCAATTATTTTTGCAAAAGAAAAATTTAGTTATGTTGTGTTAGAATTTCCAGAAACTGATTACGCTCTTGACGCTATATTCAAATTAGATTTAATAGACAATATTTTAGCATCAAAAGAAATGTATCTTGGAAGATATTATTTTTCAAAAAAAAAATGGATACCAGCTATCAATAGATTTAGAAAAATAATAGATGATTATGAGACAACAATTTATTCAGAGGAAGCTTTACATAGGCTGGTTGAAGTACATTATATTTTGGGCCTAAAAGATGAAGCTGAAAAGTATGCATATCTTCTTGGATATAATTACCAATCTTCTGAATGGTATAAAAAGTCTTATGCTGTATTTGATAAAATGTATGAAAAAAATCTTAAGAAAAATAGAAAAGAAAAAAAAGAGGGTAATATAATTAAAAAAACATTTAAATCTCTTTTTGATTAAGATGGATAAAAAAAAAATAAAAAAAGATTATTTTGAAAAGATTAATTTAATCGAAAATTATAATAAAAATTATTATGATTTAAGCTCCCCATTAGTAGCAGATAATATTTATGATGAATTAAAAAGAGAAATTTTAGACTTAGAGAAAAGATATTTTTTTCTAAAAAGTGAAAAATCACCATCAAAAAATGTAGGTTTTAAACCTTCAAAAAATTTCAAAAAATTTCCTCATCGGACACCTATGCTTTCTCTTTCGAATGCCTTTACCGAGGAAGATTTGATTAATTTTGAAAAAAAAATTATTAATTTTCTTTCAATTAAAGAAAATTTTAAACTTTCGTATAGCGCTGAACCCAAAATAGATGGAATATCTGCATCGTTAAATTACTTAAATGGTAAATTTATTAAAGGTTTATCTAGAGGTGACGGAAAAGAGGGGGAAGATATAACTAAAAATTTGGAAACAATTAAAGATATACCAAAAAGAATTTTGTCAAAAGATTTTCCTGATGAAATTGAAATAAGGGGTGAAGTTTTTATACAAAATAGTGATTTTGAAACTATAAAAGAAAAATTTGCAAATCCTAGAAATGCAGCTTCAGGTTCATTAAGACAAAAGAAACCTGAAGATACTGAAAAAATTCCATTAAAGTTCATAGCTTATGCTTTTGGTTATGAAAAAGGATTAAAAATTGAAAATCAATTTTCATATTTAAAAAAACTAGATGAATGGGGTTTTAAGACCAATCCTCTAAATAAATTAGTTACAGGTATTAAAAATTTATTAAAAAATTATGATGAAATTGAAAAAAAAAGACAAAATTTAGATTTTGATATTGATGGTATTGTTTATAAAGTGAATGATTTTATTCTGCAAAAAAGATTAGGTAACGTCGCAAATGCCCCAAGATGGGCGGTGGCCCATAAATTTTCCTCTAATAAAGCAATTTCAAAGATTTTGGATATAGAAATACAAATTGGAAGAACAGGAGCTTTAACGCCAGTAGCTAAAATAAACCCAGTAAATATTGGAGGTGTAGTAGTATCTAATGCCACACTACATAATGAAGATGAAATCATTAGAAAAGATATTAGAATAGGTGACAATGTAACAGTTGAAAGAGCCGGAGATGTAATACCTCATATACTTTCAGTTGATTTGAGCAAAAGAGAAAAAAAAAGTGCAAAATTTAATTTCCCCCAAAAATGTCCTTCTTGTGGCTCACCTACAATCAAAGATTTTAATAATATAACAAAAAAAAAAGACGCAGTTAGAAGATGTTCCAGTGAAGATTATCATTGTGAGAAAATTTCAATTGAAAAATTAAAACATTTCGTTTCGAAAGAAGCTTTTAATATTGATGGTTTAGGTAAAAAAATTGTGGAAAACTTTTGGAATTTAAAATTAATAAAATTTCCACAGGATATATTCAATTTAGATTATAACAAAATTACAAGTTTAGACGGATGGGGAAAATTATCAGTAGAAAATCTTAAATATTCTATTAATGAAAAAAAAAATATATCTTTAGAAAGATTTATTTATGCCCTAGGTATAAGACATATTGGACTTGAAAATGCAAAACTTCTTTCAAAACATTTTGTTTCATTTTTAAAATTTAAAAATCTGTCAAAAAATAACAATTATAATGATCTATTAAATATTGATGGTATAGGTGAAACGCAAATAAAATCAATTAAAAATTTTTTTTCAACAAAAAAAAATATTTTTATTTTGAATGAATTACAAAAAGTTTTGATTATAAAAAATTCAAAAACTGAAAACAAAAAAGGTATATTAAAAAATCAAACTTTTTTAGTTACTGGTAAACTTAATGGTATAAGTAGAGCTGAGATAAAATCTCTAATAGAAGAAAATTCAGGTATCACAGTTAGTAGTGTATCGAAAAAGTTAAATTATTTAATTGTAGGAGAAAAACCAACTAAAAAAAAAATAGAGAGTGCAAAAGGATATAAAATAAAGATATTAGATCAAAATCAATTTTTAGAAAAACTAAATAAAACTAGCTAACCATTTTTTTTCTCTAAGACTTAAGAACTTTGATAATTTTGAATAAACTTCTAAATGATATCTAAATAGGTAATTTTTTTCATAAGATGTTAATAATCTAAAATCAATTAAATCTTTATCGATTGGAGCAAGAGTTAAATTTTCAAAATGTATTCTGTTATTTATTTTTTTTACATAAACTAGATTTTCAATTCGAATTCCAAATTTATCTTTAAGATAATAACCAGGCTCATTACTCAAAATCATACCTTCTTTAATTTTTACTTTATTTATTTTTGATATAGATTGTGGCCCCTCATGGACATTTAAAAAAAACCCCACACCATGACCAGTTCCGTGAGCATAATCTAAATTATTTTGTTTAAGATATTTTCTTGCTCTAGCATCAATTTTTTTACCGATGTCATATTTTTTTAAATTTGAAGTTGCTACTGCAATATGACCTTTTAAAACTTTTGTAAAAATATCTTTAATATTTTGTTGTGGTTTAGAAAAACAAATTGTTCTAGTAACATCTGTTGTTCCATATTTATATTGGCCGCCTGAGTCGCAAAGAAAAATGTCATTATTTTGTATAATTCTACAATTCTTTTTTTTTGCTCTATAGTGAATTATAGCACCATTTTTACCTGCGCCTGCAATTGTATCAAAACTTGGGTACAAATAATTCTTATTTATTTTTCTAAATTTTTCTAATTTATTTTGAGCCTGAACTTCTGAAATTTTTTTTTTATTAATATTTTTCATCCAGAAAATAAACTTTGTTAAAGCTAATCCATCAGCTATATGAGCTTTAATTGTATTATTTATTTCAGTATTGTTTTTTATTGCTTTTAAATGATATGTAGGATCTTCCCTATGGACAATTTTAAATTTAGATTTTATCAAATTTTCATAAAAAATTGAACATGATTGATTATCAATTATAAATTTTTTACCTTTAAGAAAAAAAATCTTGTTTGGAAATTCTTTATTACTTATGAATTCTTTTGATTTAATTATTCTTTTTTTAATTAGTTTTTCACATTTTTTAAATTCACTTATAAGGTAAATTTTTTTTGTTTTACTAATTAACAATCTAGCATTTGGAATAGGGCTATTAGGACCATCCCCACCTCTTATATTTAAAATCCAGGCAACATTTTCTGGTGCACTCACAAAAATATAATCAGCTTTATTTTTTTTTAGATATTTTGAAATTTTATTTAATTTTGAATTTGATGTTTCTCCCACTATAGATTTATCTAATGAGTAGAAGGGAATAGAATAATTTACTCTTCGAAGTTCAATTTCGTCTATCAAATTTTGATCAATTAATTTTATTCTATTGTTTTTTAAAAAAAAATTTTCTACTTGTTTAGAAGTGAATAATTTAGGATCAACACCTAAAGTTAAATTTTTAAATAAGTTGCAATTAACTAATTTTTCAAATCCTACAATTTTAAAATTCTTACCTGACTCTATTTGACTCTGAAGCGTATATCTTCCATCAGTAAATAAATAATTCTTATTTTTTAAAATTATAGCAATACCAGCAGACCCACTAAAATTCGATATAATTTTTAATCTATTAATTTTTGAATATTCTGTAAAATAATCATCATTTTTGGGAACAATATATCCATCAATCTTGTAATTTTTAAACTTGTTTCTTAAAATTTTAATTTTTTTATTCATTTAATTCTTTTTTGATATCTAATCCATCCAGGACTT
>CESM01046442.1_pt1 | contig 18892 bp, 13 predicted proteins | sample 361421 | NCBI WGS metagenome assembly CESM01 (sample SAMEA2622219, study PRJEB7988) | marine metagenome | isolation source: saline water (ENVO:00002010), including | reverse complement strand
AGCATTTACATAAGTATGAGTTAATGCGCCTGATGTGGTAACTGTTTGGCCCTCCCAAGTATAGGTGTCACAAGCAGAAACAGAGCTACTTGTAACATCACTATTATTAATAGTAAGTTCCAGGGTATCTGTATGACACCCTTGTATTTCAACATATGTTCCACTGGTAGTGTAGATAATATTGTTTACGGGCCAAGTAAAGGTGTCGCAGGCGATTTGTATTGTTGTTGCGCTTGTTGGAGAGCCTTCTGATAATGATGTCCAAGAGTCAATTAATGGCGCGGGTCCTGTCCATAATTGCTGTGCTAAAGGAGCGTTATCTACACTGATGCATGTTAAGTTTGGACAGTTTGTTGTGTTTAGATTTATGGTGTTAAGCAAAGAATGCATTCTTAAATCAATGTATTCAAGGCTAGCGTTTCCTTGGGTTGCAATCTTTTCCAATTGCGAATTGTTACTTAAATCTAATACCCTAATATTAGTCATACCATAAGAATATAATTTTTTTAATTGTGTGTTGTTACTTAAGTCTAAATTAGATAGAGGATTACAGCAAACTCGAAGCTCATACAAAAGGGTGTTGTTGCTTAGATCAATACCTGTTAATGGGTTGGAACCGCAATTAAGGGTTTGGAGCTGGAGGTTGTCGCTTAGGTCTATAGTTGACAAGCCTGTGGAGGCGATGTTCAGCGTGGATAGTGCTGAGTTGGTGTTTAGTTCTAAGATTGAAAGTGGATTATGATTTATATGAAGGTATTCTAAAAGCAAGTTGGTTGTTAAGTCTATGGTTGTTATATTGTTAGAAGATAAATATAATATCCTTAAACTATCTAAACCTGTTAAGTCTAAATAATTAAGATTATTAAAGGGTGCTCTTAATTCTTTTAGGTGCAACAAGCCGCCTAATTCTAAAGAGTCCAGGTTTGAATTATGCTTTAATTCTACCTTTTCTAAAATAGGGTTTGTTATCGTTATACTTGAGGCTTGTATGTTATCAACGGTTAACTCTTGCAGGGCTATAAAATCTTCTAAACCTGTTAAGTCCGAAATGTAATAATTATTAAAAGAAGAAGAGTCTAAAGTTAAAGAGGTTATCGTGTTAATACTGTCTGTATACACGTAGCCGTCTGTCCCTACTAAATTTGCATTGTCATAACCCATTTCGGCGAGATACATTTCAAAATTAGGGTCTGGAACATATGTTTTTTCAGGACAACTTGTATTTGAAAAAGAGGCCGTATTGTCAATTGTAAAATTTACGTTTTGTGCAGCATACAAAGAGTCGTTTACACTTATGCATTCAAGATTTGGGTTTCCAATTGCTTGAAGATGTATTAAGTCTATTCCGTTTTTTATTTCTAAATTTTTTAAATTATTGTTTTTAGCCTCTAAATATTTTAAAGAAGTAAGCTGGTTTAATCTTAATGATGTTATATTGTTAAAATTAACCCAAATATATTCCATAAAAGTATTATTACTTACGTCTAGTGTGGTAAGTTGATTGTCGTCGCAATACAAATAAATTAAAGCGGTGTTTTGACTTACATCTAAAGTGGTAAGCGGATTGTAACCGCAATACAAATACATTAAATTGGTATTTTGACTTACATCTAAGGTGGTGAGCGAATTGAAGCTGCAAACGAGTGACTCTAAAGATGTGTTGTTGCTTACGTCAAGACTGGTGAGTTGGTTTGGGCCGCAATACAAATACATTAAATTGGTGTTTTGACTTACATCTAAAGTGGTGAGCTGATTGTCGTCGCAAGTCAAATCAAGCAAGAGGGTGTTTTGACTTACATCTAAAGAGGTGAGCTGGTTGTTATAACAAAACAAATCAGTTAAAGCGGTATTTTGACTTACATCTAACGTAGTGAGTTGATTGCCGTCGCAATTGAGTTCCTCTAAAGATGTGTTGTTGCTTACATCTAGCGTGGCGAGCTGATTGTAATTGCAATTGAGTTCCTCTAAAGATGTGTTGTTGCTTACATCAAGACTGGTGAGTTGGTTTTGGCCGCAATACAAAGCGGTTAAAGCGGTGTTTTTACTTACATCTAGCGTAGTGAGTTGATTTTCGTCGCAATACAACGCAACTAAAGCTGTAAAATCCTCTACTCCTGTAAGATCAGCAATATTTAAATTTGAAACATCTAGACTCTGTATACTGTTAATATTGGTTGTGGAAACATGGTCGTCATTAATTATTCCATTACCCATTCCATTAGCTTCTAAATAACTTTCAAGGTTATCGTCTGGAACATAGGTGTATCCACAATTTTCATCAAAATATGTTTGTGGGTCTATGTTTGTTATAGAAGAGGATGCGATATAAGAGGTGTCGTTTACATTTATACATTCAAGCTGGGGGTTTCCGCTAGCGTCTATTTCTAGTAAGTTTGCTCCGTTTCTTAAATCTAGCTGTTGTAAATCATTATTTTTACAAAATACTTTTTTTAAATTATTATTATTTGATAAGTCTAGGGTGGATAAATTATGGTTATTACACAATAAAACCTCTAAACTAATAAAATCTTCTATCCCTTCTAATGAAAATATAGGTGATGGGTTGCTAGGTATATATGGACAATTTAAAGAAACAATATTTTTTATGTTGTTTGTTAATACATAATCATCTAAAATAGTGTCATATCCTAAATCTATAAGGCGCTGCTCAAAATTATCATCAGGAACATATGTGGAGCCGGTGCAATTTGTTGAAAAAGAGACTGTCATATCAAAAATAAAACCTCCTGGAGGATTCCAATTTATTGAAGACCAAGAAGGATCATCCACGGTTATACAAGTTAAATTATTATTATAAGCTAGAAGTGATGAAAAATTATAATTATTACCATTACTTATATTTAAAAAATTTAACTGATTCATATAACAGCTCATCCTACTTAATGACGTGAGGAGACTTACGTCTAAACTTGTAATTTGATTGTCATTACAATATATTTGTTGTAAAACTAGGTTTTGTCCTAAAACTAAACTAGAGATTATGTTGTGTTGACAGCTCAACACCTCTAATGATAATAAATTACTTATATCTAATGAGGTAAGCTGATTAAACGCACAATTTAAATTAACTAAATCTGTAAAATCCTCTACTCCTGTAAGATCAGCAATATTTAAATTAGAAACATTTAGGCTCTGTATATTGTTAATATTGGTTGTGGAAACATGGTCGTCATTAATTATTCCATTACCCATTCCATTAGCCTCTAAATAACTTTCAAAGTTATCGTCTGGAACATAGGTTTGTTGTCCAAAACTAATAAAGGGTAGATAAATTAATATTAATATTATTTTTTTCATTTTTTTAAATTTTAATTTTATTAACTCTTTTTTCGTGTCTTCCTCCTTCAAAATCTGTAGATAAAAAAACATCTACTATATTTTTTACTTCTTCCCAACTTAAATGTCTTGCTGGCATAGTAAGAATATTAGCGTTGTTATGTAATCTAGCTTGTTCAGCAATATGAGTGTTCCAGCAAAGTGCAGCTCTAATTTCTTGATGTTTATTTGCAGACATATTTATTCCGTTTCCTGTTCCGCAAAACTGAATTCCTAATGTGTTTTCTTTATTTTCAATACTTTCAGCTAATTGATGCGCAAAGTCTGGATAATCTACACTATCTAATGAATAACATCCAAAATCTTTTATTTTATTTTCTTTACTGGATAAATATTCTTTTAATTTTTCTTTATAGTTAAATCCAGCATGATCACAAGCAAGTCCTATTTTTATTTTTTTAAACATTTTATTTAAACAGTATGTTAATTTATATATATATTACTCTTAAACATATTTTGTTTTTATTAACTTTTATTATTATTAATTGTTTACAAAATATTCATTAATTTTTATTAATTATTTTTCTTTATAAAATATATTTATAAGCATCTCTTAATCCTTAAAAGTCAATAAATTTTGTTTTATTTTTTATAAAAATTATTAATAGTTTATCAACTATTTATTTCTTTAAAAGTATAATTATTTATTAACTTTTATGGTTGATATTATATATAAACAATTTTTATATTTTGTTAATATCAAACTTATTTCATTAATTATAAGAAGTAACTATTTTAAAATATCTTTAATAAAAAGTTAATAACTATTTAAATATTATTTATACAAATAATTCGTTTGATTTTTTTTAACTTAATTAACATCTATTATATATAATCATATTTTTTTATTTTTAATTAAAAACAATAATTAATAATTAATTCATTTGAAAATTAAACAATTAAAAAAATTAAAATAAATTTGGTATGTTTACATTCTAAAAAAATAATATAAAAACAGGATTATGAAAAAAATATTTACACTTTTACTTTCTATTTTATTCTTTATAGGAAATATATCAGCTCAAATGAATTTTTGTGATGATTTTGAAAACTATTCTTCTGCAGGATTAACAGGAGGAGATCCAATTGCACAAACATCATCACATTGGAATTCTTGGGATGAATTAATGAATGGAGCAACAGCTCCTTTTACAGATGATTGTAATGTTACAAATCCAGGTGCAGGAGGTGGACCTATAACTGCTTATAGTGGAACAAACACATTATATTTAAAAGAAAATAATGCAGGTCAAGGAGGACCTCAAGATATAGTTTTTATGTTTGATACAACTCAAAATATAAATCAATCTATATTAAATAATTTATCTACTCCTCATGTAGCAGGTGATTTGATTTTTTCACAAATGATGTATGTAAGAACAGGAGCTTATTTAAATTTTCAAGCAGAAAATACTCCAGGTGTTCAGTGGGCATTAGAAGTTAATTTAGATCCAACAGGAGATATATTAATGTCTAATACAAATGGAACTTCTTTTGCTGCTTCTTTTCCTTTACAACAATGGTTTGAATTTAAATTTGAAATAGATTTATCAAATAATAATTGGGAATTATTTATTGATGGTATTTCTCAAGGATCTTTTTCTAATACTATTAATCAAATTTCTTCTTTAGATTTATATACTAGAGCAGGAGACGAGTATTATGTAGATGATGTTTGTTTTGATTATACTCCAGCAACTTTAGCTGCTTTAAATGGTCAAGCATATGCAACTACACCAATTGAAGGAATTGCAGGACAACAAAGATATCCATCAGTAGATGTAAGAAATTTTGGAACAAACGATATTACTAGTTTTGATATTACTATAGATTATAATGGAACACAAATAACAGAAAACGTTACTAATATAAACTTAGGTTTTGGATTAGCATCTCTACAAATAATGACAGTAGATTTTCAAAATTCAATTACATTAGTAGGAGGATCAGTACCAGCAACCGCATATATATATAATATAAATGGAGGTATGATGCAAAGTACATCTGATGATACAATTGCTTTAAACATAAGCGCAGTAACACCAGCTCCAGGAAAATTAGTAATAGGAGAAGAAGCAACAGGTACTTGGTGTGGTTGGTGTCCAAGAGGAGCGGTTGCATTAAATTGGATGGAAAAAGATTATAAGGGATATTGGGAAGGAATAGCTGTTCATAACGGATCAAACGACCCAATGGTAAATGGAATGTATGATGCAGGATTAGGAGGAATAATTTCTGGATATCCAAGTGGTGTTGTTGATAGAGGACCAGATATTGATCCTTCAGATTTTAAAATAGACTTTTTACAAAGAATACAAATAGCACCATCAGCAGTAATGACAAATGGAGCTCAATTATCAGGAGATACATTAAGAGTTTCAATGATAGTGGATTATAAAACAACAGTAGGTCCAACATACAAATTAGCTTGTGTTATAACAGAGGACTCAGTAAAAGGATCTGGACCAGGATATTATCAAGCAAATTCATATAGTGGAGGAAATGCGGGGTCTTTAATAGATGTTGATGGAAGTGATTGGGCTCAAAAACCAGGAAACGTTCCTGATTACATGATGACATATAGACATGTAGCAAGATATATTTCACCATCATTTTATGGAGAATCTTTAAATCAATTATTTCCAGGCCAAACATATAATACCGGAGACAAAGACACTATATGTTATGAATTTATATTAGATCCAAGCTGGGATAAAAATCAAATACATATAATAGGAATGTTTATTGACCCAAATAATATGATAGATAACGGTTCTTCAACAACTATATCTGAAGCAGAAACAAATGGATATTACTCTTGTTATTCAGCCCCAACATCTACAATAGAATTAAATGGCCCAGATAAGGTTAATATATATCCAAATCCAGCAAAAAACAGTATATATGTAAATAACTTAAAAGAAGAAAATAGTTTGTTAAAAATATATGATATAACAGGAAAATTGGTAATGAAACAAAAAATATCTAACAATGAGTATATAGATATTTCAAAATTAACCAAAGGTTTATATCAACTTACATTTGAAGGAACATACTGGAAAGAAAACAGAAGAATAGTTAAAGATTAAATTAAAGAAAAATAAATTTGTTTTCTTTCAAGATCAGAGCTTAAAACCTTCACCTTTACTTTTTGCCCTAATTGATATTGTTTTTTAAAACGATAGCCAGTTAGGGTAAAATTTTTCTCGTTATAAACATAATGATCATCCTTTAGGGTATTTACTTTTACAAGACCTTCACAACCGTTTTTTTCCAACTCTACATAAAAACCCCACTCAGTTACACCAGAAATAATACCAAAAAACTTCTTTCCTTTTTCATTTTTAAAATATTGAGCTTGCATATATTTAAGAGATTCTCTTTCAGCCTGGCTAGCAGCTCTTTCTGTTTCAGAGCAATGATTACAGATAGACCCTAACTCCACATCTTCTTGATATGAAGTCTTTTCACAAACGGAGAATAAAATTCTATGAACAATTAAATCCGCATACCTTCTAATAGGAGAGGTAAAATGAGTATAGTGAGAAAAAGCTAAACCATAATGACCAATATTATTTATATTATAAGCAGCTTTAGACATGGACTTAGCTATTAAAGTTTCAATTATTTTTTGTTCTTTAGAACCAGCACATTCTTTTAAAAGAGAGTTTAAAGACTTAGAAAGCGATTTATCTACATTAAAATTAAACGTATACCCAAACTGTTTACAAAAGACACTTAAAAAAGATAGTTTTTCTTTGTTTGGAAGGTCGTGTATTCTAAAAATAAAATTTTGTTTAGAATTAATTTTTGTTAAATGTTCCCCAACAGTTTTATTAGCCAAAAGCATAAACTCCTCTATAAGAGAGTTGGTTTTTTTAGCTTTTTTTATATAAACATCAATAGGTTTTTTGTCTTTATCTAAAACAAACTTTAATTCAGAGCTCTCAAAATTAATAGCACCACTTCTTTCTCTTTCTTTTTTAAACAAAGAAGAAAGTTTTTCTAAAAGCAACAGCTCTTCTTTAAAGGAACCGGCTTTTTTATTAATAATTTGTTCTGCAGAATCATATGTAAACCTAAAGTCAGAGCAAATAATAGTTTTTACTATTTTATAATTCAAAACATTTGCGTGTTCGTCTATTTCAAACAAAACAGAGTACGCAAGCCTGTCTTCATCTGGTTTTAAGGAGCAAAGATTGTTAGATAAAAATTCCGGAAGCATAGGTATAACCCTATCAGCTAAATAAACACTATTTCCCCTCTTTAAAGCCTCTTTATCTAACAAGCTACCAGGCGTCACATAATGCGAAACATCTGCTATATGCACCCCAACCTCCCATAAATTATCTCCTTTCTTTTTTACCGACAAAGCATCATCAAAGTCTTTTGCGTCTTCCGGATCAATAGTAAATGTTGGGACAGACCTATAGTCCAACCTGTTTTCTAACATTTTTTTTGAAACATCTAGTTTTTTTGAGGCTGCTAAAGAGATTATTTCTTTAGAAAAACTAGGAGAAAAACCATAATCATACACAATACAATCTAAGGCGGTAGCATGCTTTTCCAAATCACCAATTATTTTTACCACCTCCCCAACAGGGTTTTTATAACCGCTTTCCCAATCGGTTATTTTTACCAAAACCTTTTTGTTTAAGTGTTCTTTTTTTACCTTCCCAGAAGGTATAAACACGTCAAAATAAACCCTTCGGTCGTCAGGTATTAAAAAATAATTAGAAGAACTATAGTCTATTATACCAACAAAACTATCTCTTCTCCTTTTATAAACATTAAACACCTCATGTTTTCTTTTTTTCTCACCTGAAGTTCCAACCTCTACTTCGTCGCCAGCTAAAGCAAATAAAGACAGCTTTTTAGGAATATAAGCCTCTTCCCCTTTACCTAAGTCAAGATAAAGTCCTTTAGAGCTTGTGTTTTTTACTACAGCTGATGATGATGTTTTTTTTCTGTTTAACTGATAGTGCCCTCTTTTTATTTCTTTTATAAAACTAGAAGAACACAAATCACTTAATAAATCAACAACAAGAACCTTAATTGAAAAATCTTTGATTTTTAATAATTTAGACACCTGTTTATAATTAAGCGTTTTTCTAGGGTTTTCTAAAAAAACCATTTTTAACAAGCCGGGTAGTGTTTTTTTTGAAAAAACCTCTTTTTTTCTTTTTTTCTTTTTAGGCATAATGAATGTGATAAAAATAATCTTAATTTTACCAAATGAGCAAACATATAAATAAACATATTATCATTTTATTGTTAAGCACTTTCATATTAGCATCTTGTAGGACAAAAAAAAAGACATTTAATGGAACCGCAACCCTTCCGTGTCCAGAACACAATATAAAGAATACAGATAAGAAAAAAAAGAGTAAATGGCGACTTATTCTATACAAAGATGGAGAAAGAGTTATAGGAAAAAGTAAAAGAGGAAAAAGCAGGCTTTTTAAAAAATAAGACGAAACAAAAAAAGAAAATTATCGTTTAAAAACAATGTTGTTGGTTCAACAAAATCAAATAACCATTTAAAAACAATGGATTTTGGTTAATACAGAAAAAACCCAGTATATACTGGGTTTTTTGCTTTGGTGTTTTATGAGCTCCCCCTCTAGGACTCGAACCTAGGACCCTCTGATTAACAGTCAGATGCTCTAACCAGCTGAGCTAAGGAGGAGTGTTGTAAAAACGAAGGCAAAAATAATACAAAGGTTTAAATAATAAAATATATTTGCCATAAAAAACAATATGAGCATTTTAGTTGTGGGAACAGTGGCGTTTGACGCAATAGAAACACCTTTTGCAAAAACAGATAAAATAGTGGGCGGGGCGGCAACATATATTTGCCTTTCTTCAAGCTTTTTCTCTAAAAACATAAATTTAGTTTCAATAGTTGGTGGAGATTTTCCAAAAACAACAATTGAAATGTTAAAAGAAAAAAACATTGACACCCAGGGTTTACAGATAAAAGAAGAACAAAAAACTTTTTTTTGGTCAGGCAGATATCACAATAACATGAACAGTAGGGACACGCTAGAAACAGAGCTCAATGTTTTAGAGTTTTTTGACCCAATAGTACCAGAATCATATCAAACATCAGACTTTTTAATGTTAGGAAATTTAATGCCGGGTGTTCAAAAAAAAGTTTTAAAACAAATGAAAAGCAAGCCAAAACTTGTTGTTTTAGACACAATGAATTTTTGGATGGATAATTTTATGCCAGACCTTCTAGAGGCAATAAAAGAGGTAGATGTTCTAACCATCAACGATGAAGAGGCTAGACAATTGTCAGGAGAGTACTCTTTAGTAACGGCGGCAAAAAAAATAATTAATATGGGTCCAAAACACTTGATTATAAAAAAGGGGGAGCACGGAGCATTATTGTTTAACAAAACAGAAATGTTTTTTGCACCAGCCTTTCCTCTTGAAAACGTCGTAGACCCCACAGGAGCTGGAGATTCTTTTGCCGGCGGTTTTATTGGTTATTTAGAAAAAACAAGAGACACCTCTTTTAATAACATGAAAAAAGCGGTTGTCTATGGTTCTGTTTTAGCATCATTTACTGTTGAAGAACTGGGGACAAAAAACATTAAAGAAATAAACCATAAAAAGATTAACGAAAGACTAAAAAGTTTTGAAAAACTGGTTAGCTTTTAAATAAAGAGGGGGGGGTACGCAAATCTTCTTCATAACCCTTATCTACAATAAGGTTTTTAGCCTCGGCTGCAGACACTGCTAAAAAATCACAACGCTCATTTTCTTTATTATTATTGTGACCCTTTACCCAAACAAACGACACTCTGTGTTTTCTAAAGATCTTTAAAAACCGCACCCACAAATCCTGATTCTTTTTTTTCTTAAAATATGTTTTTTCCCAGTTAAACACCCATTTTTTTTCCACAGCATCAACCACATATTTAGAGTCAGAATAAACAACAACCTGAGCATTTTCTTTTTTAATAGATTCTAACGCAACGATAACAGCCAACAATTCCATTCGGTTGTTTGTTGTTAAAACATACCCTTGACTCAACTCTTTTCTATAATCACCGCTTAATAAAACAGCCCCATAGCCCCCGTTTCCCGGGTTTCCTTTTGCAGCTCCGTCTGTATAAATAACAATACTCATTTTAAAACAAAAGAATTAATAATTTTAGGAAAATAAAGATATTCAAGTTTCGCTATTTTTTTAGACAAAGAAGATACGTCATCACCCTTGTCAACAGCGCATTTTTTTTGAAATAAAATCTCTCCCTCATCATAATTTTCATTAACTAAATGAACGGTTATTCCAGAAAACAGATCATTGTTCTTTAGCACCGAACTATGAACATTATTCCCATACATTCCCTTGCCCCCGTATTTTGGTAGTAAAGAAGGGTGGATATTTATTATTTTGTTTTTATATAATTCTAGCATTTTTTCAGGTATTTTTAATAAAAAACCTGCCAAAATCACATATTCTACTCTTGTTTTTAACAAAACAGCATGAAGTTTTGTAAAGGTGTTAAGCTCATTTTTTGAAAACACCAACAAAGGAACCTTTAATTTTTTTGCCCTGTTAGTAATCCGCGCATCTTTTTTATTGGTTCCAATTAATACCACCTGCACCTGTTTAGAAGAAGAAAAAAAACGACAAATGTTTTCTGCATTTGAACCAGAACCAGAACCAAAAACCGCGATATTCTTCATAAATAAAATTTTCATCAAAAATAAAATAAACAATCATATGTTAAAATACAAAATCATAAAGTTTGCAAATTCTTTAATTAATAGTTTTATTTGCAGACTAATAATTAAAAACATTTAAGATGTCAGATATTTCAGAAAAGGTAAAAGCAATAATCGTAGATAAATTAAGTATTGATGAAAGCGAGGTAACCAACGAGGCTAGCTTTACAAATGATTTGGGCGCAGACTCCTTAGACACAGTAGAGTTGATCATGGAGTTTGAAAAAGAGTTTGATATACAAATCCCAGATGATCAGGCAGAGGCTATTTCTACTGTTGGAGATGCGGTTTCATACATAGAGTCTTGTAAATAAAGTTAAAATGAAAACAAGAAGGGTTGTTATTACAGGTATAGGAGCCCTAACACCAATAGGAAACACGTTAGAAGAATACTGGAAGTCTTTAGAAAAAGGAATTAGTGGTGCAGCTCCAATTACTTACTTTGATACAGAAAATTTTAAAACTAAATTTGCTTGTGAGCTAAAAGGATTTCAAGCTACAGATTATCTTGATCGAAAAGAAGCAAGAAAGCTAGATAGGTTTAGTCAATATGCGCTTGTTGTTGCAAAAGAAGCAATTACTGATTCATCATTGTCTATAGAGAATATTAACCCTGATAGGGCTGGTGTTATTTGGGGGTCAGGAATAGGGGGAATGGAGACGTTTTTCACAGAATCAGCAAACTACGCTACAGGAAACGGTATACCAAGGTTTAACCCATTTTTTATTCCAAAATTAATTTCAGATATACCAGCGGGACACATTTCTATAAAGTATAATTTTAGAGGACCTAACTTCACCACTGTTTCTGCTTGCGCTTCTTCTACAAACGCATTAATAGACGCTGTAAACTATATTAAATGGAATAAGGCAGATGTTTTTGTTGCTGGAGGCTCTGAGGCGTGTGTTTTTCAGCCAGGAATAGCTGGTTTTAACGCAATGATGGCTTTATCTACAAGAAACGAAGACCCAAAAACAGCATCTAGACCTTTTGACAAGGATAGAGACGGGTTTGTAATGGGGGAAGGAGCAGGAGCTTTTGTTTTAGAGGACTATGACCATGCTATAAATAGGGGTGCGAAAATTTACGCAGAGGTTGTTGGAAGCGGCTTAACAGCAGACGCTCACCATATTACCGCTCCCCACCCAGAAGGGTTGGGTGCACTAAACGTGATGAAGCAAGCTATAAATGACGCTCAAATTGATAAAGAAGAGGTTGACTATATAAACGTTCACGGAACATCTACACCGCTTGGAGATATTGCAGAAACCAAAGCTATCAAACAGCTTTTTGGAGAACACGCATATAAACTTAATATAAGCTCCACAAAATCAATGACAGGACATTTGTTGGGAGCAGCCGGTATTATAGAGTCTATTGCGTGTGTTATGGCAATAAAAAACAACACTATTCCACCAACGATTAATCACAAAACAAAAGACCCCGAAATAGACGATAAACTAAACCTGACACTAAATAAAGCTCAAAAAAGAACAATTAGATACGCTTTAAGCAACACTTTTGGTTTTGGTGGCCACAACGCATCGGTTTTATTTAAAAACTTATCATTATAATTTTTAAAAAAATAATAAATTTTTTTTTGTTTTTTTTTGAAAAACAAAACTCAACACATTCAACAAAAAGCAAATCTATTTTTTATAAAAAAGCCCTACAACACAAATCCTATAATACAAATTTCAACAACGAAAGATTAGAGTTTCTAGGAGACTCAATACTCAACTATATTGTGTCAGAATATATGTTTTTTCAAAAAAAAGAAAAGTCTGAGGGATATTTGTCAAAACAAAGAGCATCCATAGTGGGGCGAAAACATTTAAACAAGGTAGGAAAGAACTTGATTAATAAAAACGACATAAAAACAAAACTCAAAACACTACCAGAAAACATATACGGAAACACGTTAGAAGCTATAATAGGAGCAATATATGTTTCCGAAGGCATTGAAAAAACAAAAAAGTTTGTTCTTGAAAACATTATAAAATCAGATTTTATAGAAGAGTTTTTAGATTCAGACTATAAGTCCGAACTACAAGAAGTAACACAAAAACAAAACAAAAAAATAAAATACGTGTTATCGGAGGCCTCAGGACCAGCACACAATAAAGAATTTGAAGTAAAGCTTTATATTGATAATAAAGAGGTGGCAAAAAACAAAGGTTTTTCAATAAAAGAGGCCGAACAAAAAGCAGCACAGCAAGCATTAAAAAGTGTATTTTAGCAGAAATGAAAAAAAAATATACTTTAGAGGCGGTAGAAGATGTAGATTTTAGCGTGTACGCAATAAACAGTCACGCTAAAGCTTACAGGTTTTGTTGGAGTATTAATAAAAGCCTATTTTTAGATTTTGAAAAAACACAAGACCAGAAAACAGATAAGGAAATGCTTTTTTCAAGATATTTTTGTGAAGCAGAAGAAGGTTTAGAATATAACATTATAACAAATAGATCTTCAAAAGGGTATTTTATGCCAGAACAAAAAAGCGTGAACTATTTTTTAATTGTAAATAAAAAGCAAAATAAAAAAGAAAAAGAAAAAATAATAAACCAACTTAAAAACAACAAAGAGGTTTTATTTGTTTTTGAGCTAGACGTTACAAAAAGCAAATACTTAGAAAGATTTATAATAAATGATAAGAAAAACTAAAATAATAGCGACAATTGGCCCCGCGACATCTACAAAGGAGATGTTGCGAAGAATAATACAGAGAGGTGTAAATGTGTGTAGAATAAACTTTTCACATATGAGCCATAAAAAAGCAAAACAAGTTATATCGTCAATTAAAGAGATAAACCAAGAATTACACAAACATACAGCTATACTTGCCGATCTTCAGGGGCCAAAAATAAGGGTTGGAGAAATAAAAAACAGCCTAAAACTTACAAGGGGTAAAGAGGTGGTTTTTTGCACCAGAAAAAAAAGAAACACCATGTATATTGACTATTCAAGGTTTGCAAAAGACGTTAATATTGGAGAAAAAATATTAATAGACGATGGCAAGATGTCTTTAAAAGTACTTTCAACAAACAAAAAAGACACAGTAAAACTAAAGGTTGTTTTTGGGGGTGTCCTCACCTCAAATAAAGGGGTTAATCTTCCAAGCACCAAAATAACCCTTCCCTGTATCACAACAAAAGATAGAAAAGATTTAGAGTTTATTTTAAAACAAAAAATAGAATGGATAGGCTTGTCTTTTGTTAGAACCTCAAACGATATAAAGAGTTTAAAAAGACTAATAAAAAGAAACAAAAGCCCCCATAAGATAATTGCAAAAATCGAAAAACCACAAGCAATAAAAGATTTAGACGCTATAATACAAGAAGCTGATGCTGTGATGGTGGCAAGAGGAGATCTTGGGGTTGAGGTTCCAACACAAAAAGTTCCCGCATATCAAAAAATGATTGTTGAAAAATGCATAATGGAATCTAAACCTGTTGTAATAGCAACACAAATGCTCGAAAGCATGACAGATAACCCAAGAGCAACTAGGGCAGAGGTAAACGATGTGGCTAATTCTGTTATAGATGGTGCAGACGCTTTAATGTTAAGTGGAGAAACCTCAATAGGAAAACACCCTTTAAAAACGGTTGACACCATGAGAAAAATAATTAGAGATGTAGAAAAAAGCAAACACAGTATCTCTAAAAACGAATCTCCAAGACCAACTAAGAACAAAGAAAGAATTCTTTCTGAAGCAATATGTGCTAACGCCTGCTCTATATCAGAACAAACGAAAGCAGAGGCTATTATAGCTGTTACATATTCAGGTTATAACGCTATTAAAACATCTAGTTTTAGGCCTAACGCTTTCATCTATGCCTTTACACATAACCATACTATTTTAAACACCCTTAGTCTGGTTTGGGGAGTTAGAGGTTTTTATTATGATGGAGGAGCAACTACAGACCAAACAATAGAAGAGACAATAGACTATTTAAAACAGAATAAACTAATTAAAAAGAATGACTTTGTTGTAAACCTTGCAAGTATGCCTGCACAAGAAAAGGGAATGACAAATGTGATGAAACTAAGTAAAGTAAAATAAAATGATAAACAAAAAATTATTAGCAGACATATGTGAGGTTGCTGGAGCGCCAGGACACGAACAAAGAGTAAGAGAGCTTGTTATTAATGAGGTAAAACCCTTGGTAGACGAGATAAACATAGACAACATGGGAAATGTTGTGGCTATTAAAAAAGGAAAAGAAAGAAAAAAAGTAATGATTGCAGCCCACATGGATGAGATAGGCTTTATTGTAACTCATATTGACGATAAGGGATTTATATATTTCCACACACTAGGAGGATTTGACCCAAAAACCCTAACAGCACAAAGGGTAATCATACATGGAAAAAAAGATGTAGTAGGGGTTATGGGAAGCAAGCCAATACATTTAATGAATGCTGCAGACAGGGCAAAAGTTCCAACTATTAAAGATTACTTTATAGACACAGGAAGAACCAAAAAAGATTTAGACAAGCTAATTTCTATTGGAGACACCATAACAAGAGACAGAAAACTTATAGAGATGGGAGAGTGTTTAAATTGTAAGTCTATGGACAACAGGGTTTCGGTATTTATACTAATAGAGATGTTAAGAGAAATGAAAAAAACACCCCAATATGATGTTTATGCCGTGTTTACTGTTCAAGAAGAGATAGGTATTAGAGGGGCAAATGTTTCTTCTATGGATATAAACCCAGATTTTGGTTTTGGACTAGACACTACAATAGCATGGGATACACCAGGCAGCACAAAACAAGAACAGGTTTCTGCCCTTGGAGAAGGAGCTTGTATTAAAGTGATGGATTCTTCCACTGTTTGTGACTATAGAATGGTTGCATACATGAAAGAGATTGCCAAGAAGAAAAAAATCAAAACACAATTAGAAATACTGCCTGCTGGAGGAACAGACACTGCAGGAGTACAAAGAATGAATCCTGGAGGTAGTATAGCAGGAGCGGTATCTATACCAACCAGACATATCCATCAGGTTATAGAGATGGTAAATAAAAAAGACGTGAGAGCATCGATAGACCTATTAAGACACAGTGTTGAAAACCTTCACACTTACAATTGGAAATTTAAATAATAAAGGCATGAAAAAAGCAGTTTTTTTAATAACAAGTTTTGTTTTAACAGTATCGTTAACAGCACAGCAAACACCTTGCGATGCAAGTATTTCAATAAACATTGATTCACAAAACTCAACAGAGGTTATATATTCTGTTTCTGGATCAGCTTTAAATATGAACGCTAGTTTTTCTTGGGTTTACTTTAACATGGGGGGAATGTGTATTGGTGGAAGCGCACATAACTCACCAAGTGACACTATTAGCTTGAGTAATAATTTACCAGATAGCACAGAAATTTGGTGTATGATATCAGACAGCTTAGGCAGTTGTACTAAAAAATCAATTTTAACATACGACTCTTTATCTGGATGGCATTTTTTGATCTCCCAAACTTATGTTCCTGATGATGAGTTTGAGCAAGCCCTTATAGATTTAGGTTATGACACTATTTTAGATGATTATGTTTTAACAAGTACTATAGACACGATTACCTCTTTGCATATAAGTTCCTCCTCCATAGTAGACCTTACAGGAATAGAAGGTTTTCAATCGTTAACAGAGCTAACAATAAATGGCGATTTAACCCATCTAGATCTTAGCAATAATTTAAATTTAACATATATAAATTGCTCATATAATGCACTTACAAGCCTTAACCTAGGTAACAACAATGCTTTAAAGAAACTATACTGTAATAGTAATCAGCTTACCAGTATTGACGTAAGTAACAACATATCTATAGAATTACTCAATTGCGGCTACAATCAACTCACGAGCCTTGATATAAGCTCCAACACCGCTTTAACTACTTTGTATTGCGGCTACAATCAGCTCACCACTTTAGATGTAAGTCAAAATATTAATTTATCAGGATTATATTCCCATAATAACCAACTTACTAGTCTTGATTTAACCACTAACACAACCCTTGCTATATTAAATACCAAAAACAACTTTAATTTATATTGTATCGATGTGTTTGACGTTACGTCTGCATTAAGTAATTGGCGTGTTAACAACAACAGTATTAGTTGGTGGAACGGGTTTAGTAATAATTGCGACACAACGGTTTATGGTTGTACCGACTCACTAGCTTTTAATTATAATTCTACAGCAAGCTTTAACTATGGTTGTGATTATGGAATGACATATGTTCCTGACACCAACTTCCAACAAGCGCTAATTTCGATAGGTGTTGATCGAGACAGCTTAATAAATGATTCTGTAGCAACCCTATCTCTTAAATTTATACATGAAATTGATGTAAGTTATCGATGGCAAGACTCACTCTTCTCTCCAATAAACGACCTTACAGGAATTCAAGCTTGCGATTCATTAAGAATATTAATCTGCGCCTCCAACAACCTTACCAGTATTGATTTAAATCAACTAGACCTGCAAGAATTATTTTGTAATAATAACCAACTTACAGGTCTCGATGTAAGTACTAATACTAAACTCACCTATCTGTCCTGTTCATACAACCAAATCACAAGCCTTGATTTAACCAACAACCTAAACCTTGAATACCTTTCTGTGATCTCCAACTCCCTAACCAACTTAGACATAAGTCAAAACCCATCATTACAATCCCTATACGCCTCCAACAACCTGCTTACAAGTTTAGACCTGAGTAATAAACAAGATTTAGGTCGCGTACATTGTATGGATAATGATTTGGTAAGTTTAAATACTAATAATTCACCTAGCTTATATCTATTAGGTTGTGGCAATAATAATTTAACCTACCTAAACTTAAGCACCAATACAAGTCTTACAATTTTTTATGCACCTACTAATCAACTTAAATATTTAGATATAAGAAACACCAATATAAGAACATCTTGCCCGTATGCGCAATCTGTTAATGGATGTAATTACAACTCCCTTCAAAACCCCCAACTAGAATGTGTTTTGGTTGATGATGTATTATATGCAGACACAAACTTTATTTTTCGAGATTCTACAACAACATTTAACACTAGCTGTACTTGGTATGGCTGCACAGATTCTTTAGCCTGCAATTATAATCCATTATCAGTTATTGATGATAGTTCTTGTAATTATATTATATATGACACCACTATAGTTAATCATTGCGATTCTTTTTATTGGAGTGTAAACGGGCAAACCTATTTTAGTAATGGATATTACACAAATAGTAATGCTAACCCAAACATATGTGACACAATTAGAACTATAAACCTTACAATAAACAATTCACACATAAGCTCAACCACAATAAGCTCATGTAATACATATACTTGGAATTCTAATAACACAACATATATTACAAGCGGCGTGTATGTTGATTCCTTTACAACAATAAATGGATGTGATAGTATATTGTATTTAGAACTATCCATTACCAACACGAACAATACCACAACCACTATAGACTCTCTTAATGCATGTGGAGGTATGCTTTTAAACGGAACGTATTACTCTACAAGCGGCACACATATACAAATAGACTCTGTTTCTCAGTGTGATACATTTTTTACTGTTTTAAACTTAAATATAATTGGAGAACATACATACTCATATGATACCGCTACAGCACAAGATGTTTTTATCTGGAATGGAATAACATTAAATAGTTCAGGAGATTATAGCAAAATATTTACAAACACGGTAGGTTGTGATAGTATAGCATATCTAAATCTAACAATCACTACTCAAACAGCTATTTTAGAA
>CESM01092631.1_pt1 | contig 18903 bp, 31 predicted proteins | sample 361421 | NCBI WGS metagenome assembly CESM01 (sample SAMEA2622219, study PRJEB7988) | marine metagenome | isolation source: saline water (ENVO:00002010), including | reverse complement strand
GCGTCAGTTTTCCAAACTGAATGTCGTCGGTTCAAGTCCGATCTCCCGCTTAAACCGTACATGTTAAATATCAATGTGTGCAAAAAACATATGAATAAACTGAGAGTTCAACAATCATATGTTTGGTATGAAACTGGAGACCAGATCATGATTGTAAAAATGTATTTTCTGAATTATGTTCCGTTCACATTTGATGAAGTACCATCAGTTGCTCTGGATGATCCAGAAGTAGTCATGGAGGCAAATAAAAATAAAATAATTACGGATGAACAACTATATAAATCTTCCTCATACCTTACTGAGGAACTTGCTATGCCTTTGGTTTATGAATTAGATTTAGAAAATCCACAAGATCTTCCCGATGACAATTGAATCTTGTTTTGGTGTTCCCATATATTATGATTGGATTAATGGCACTGAAGAACAAAAAAATAAACTTACAAAATTCTTCTATAAATACACTCAAGAGTTTGGTTATTTTTTAGACACGTCTTTAAATATAACTGGAGATAAAACAGGCCACCATCAAATCTCAGAACGCGAAGAATTTAAGTGGATCAATAATTATCTGTATGATCACGTTATTAGATACTTAACAGAAATTGGTGTAGACGTATCGAAACATAAGATTTATATTCAGAAATCTTGGCCTGTTGTTTGTGATACTGACGGAGCAGTTGCTCAACATAACCATAGAAATGCACACATTAGTGCAGTTTATTATCTAAGATGTGATACAAATAATGGAGGCGACATTGTATTCATGTGTCCTCCCGATCATGTACTTAAACAATTACCAGTTACAATAGATAAACTTAATCGTATCTATTCACCTACCGAAAATCAACTTCTAATTTTCCCTTCTTCATTAGATCATAGAGTTACAGAATTTACTGGAAATGACTTCCGATTTTCTATTTCATATGATATAATGATAACATCTAAAGACAAAGCAGATTGGGATTCAGAACATTATGTTTCTGATCCTACCATGTGGGTTTCCTTGGGAGATTAGCTCAGAGGTAGAGCGCTTCGTTTACACCGAAGATGTCACTGGTTCGACCCCAGTATCTCCCATAACAAATGTTACATACAAAATGCACCTGTTGCAATAAAGAAATCATCTCATCATCGAAACTACAGGCCTGTGGTTGCGAAAACAATATGATGATCAAAGATGACACTATCACAGCGGTAGATTTAAATTGCGTAATTATTATTAAATGTAAAAATTATGCTGAAAGTCAGGGTTTTCTGACAAATTCTGACCTAAAATACCAGGAAGAACGACGCAAACGTAAAGTTCGTAAATTAACCTTCGAGGAACGCTAATGATTAATCTAGACGAACGATACCACTCATACCTTTCTGGGCAGAAAAAATTTCGTATTGACGATTCGGAAGAGTGTGTGAAAGGATATGGATTTGAGTGTGACGGATCGTCTATAATTGGATATTATGTGTTGACTGAAAACTATAAACTGTCGTATAATCTAAAAGAGCAGTTTCAATCTATAAAGCCACTTGGCTGAATATATACCTTACGTCTAAAGAATTTAAAATCATGTTTCAAGTCCCAAATGCTGAATTGTTTTATCTAACGCAAAAAAATACGCTAAAGAAAAAACCAGTACACGATGAATTTAAGGGCAAAAAAGTAGTAGTATACTTTGTTTGCGGTGCGTATACTCCTACATGTAGTACTAAACATGTTCCTGAGTTTGAGGAAGCTTATGATGAAATCAAATCTCTCGGAATTGACGAAGTTTATTGTTGTTCTATGAACGATCCATGGGTGATGAAAGCCTGGTGGAAGTCTATGGGTATCAAGAAACAACAATACTTGTGTGATGGAAACGGTGCTTGGCTCTTAAGGTTTGAACAATTTGCTTCTGCAGGACAAAAAGTAATACAGTTCTTCAATACTGGCATGGGTAGAAGAGCGTGGAGACATGCTTTGATTATTCATGATAATGTTGTTGTCCATGAATTTGAAGAAGCTCCAGAAACTGGAGAAAAGAATAACTCTGCAGATGATCCGTATGGATTTACTTCCGCTGCATCAATTATTGAGTATCTCAAGAATAGAGAAACTACAAAAGACCGACTAAATGCATTTAATGAAACATCAAATTCTCTTTCCGACCCTACAGAAGTAAACATTTAATTTTATACCCTTCGATGGAAAAAATTACATTGCAACAATTGGAGTCTAATTTTGATTCTATCTTTGATAGAGTTGAGAAAGGAGAATCATTTCATATTCTCACGCCAGACGGAAAAGATGTTATGATGGTGCCTTCTGAAGAGGTAATTAAAGCTTCTATCGAAGCAGGGATTGCATCTCCTATGGATGATGACTACTTCAAACTATACCAAGAGACAGCAGAAGCTCCTTGACAATCCCAGTCCAATACGATAAGATTAACTCGTACACCCAACCGACTCATGTCTGTTCTAGTTAAGTTCAAAAAAGACATTGGTATGCTGACAGCAGCTGCGAATGGCGATTGTTATCTCGATGTTAAAAATCCAAAACTCTATAAAAAAGTTCGTAGATTTTACGAAAAAGAAGGTGTAGATTTCTCTGGAGATCTTGAAGACGACTATCAAACTTTAGTTGAATGTCTTTTTAATGACCTTAACTGTGCTGTTTCATGAACGATCTAGATCCTAAGTCTGTTGCTTCAACAAAAACCATTGTTATTCATGAGAGGTTTCCTTATCGTTTTGTCCAGAGAGGTTACATTCAACTGAATGGTAAACCAGATTTTCGGTTGCAGAAAGCGAATGAATATACTAAAAAGTATTCTGACATCTATCTGTTTGACAATGGAGATCAGATGCTCCTAGCAATTGAGGATCATGAATACCCTAAGTGGTTAGATCCCGAAGGTGTTCCTTGTTATGTAAAAGACACTGTATCCTCATGATCCTAAAGTCACGGATGGACTATAACAGCACTGGTGGAGCTAGTCCTGGGACGACTATAAAATCACCCTGGTCGGGATCAATGACCCCTTTGTTCAACATGAGTAACGACTTCCCCAGTATCCCAGAACAAGCAAGAAATTTATCTAAGACTGCCTTAGATATTGCCAAGTCCTTCGCAAAGACTAGGAGACTTCTTGTATCTGATGATTTGATTGATCTACGTAATTCTATTTGTGAATCTTGTGATCGTTATGAATTTGAAAGTTCTAGATGCAGGGAATGTGGTTGCTTCATGGTAAATAAAGTACGTTTTAATGGGGCTACATGCCCTCTTAATCATTGGTAATATGTTTATTTTAGATGATGTTTTAACTGATCTTCAGGTAAAAGAGATTCTTAATGCCAATATTAATTACCATAACTACTACCTCCAACCGAAGGAGGATATTGAATGTTTAAATCCTTTATTGGATAAAGCAAAAAAACATTTTGATTTATCAGAATGTATTGGTTATGAAGTTTGGAGTCAAAATAACCCTGAACTTGGTTGGCATATGGATAAAGATGAGATTCTTTTTAAACAAGAGGGTATCAATTCTTTTCCAATATGCACTTTAGTTTATTACATAAGGATAGAAAAAATTCTTGGTGGTAAACTTCTTTTTGAAGACGGAACGTCCATCAAACCATTGCAAAATCGATTAGTTATGTTTGGTCCTGGTATCAAACATGCTGTCGATGAAATGTTTACAGTTGATGGAAGCCGACAGTCTATTATCATAAACCCTTGGGATTATGAAATTAGATCCCCGTAGGATAAGGGTTAAGCCTGCTGGTGCGGATGGGATTGATCCCGCCTGGTTTCCAATTTCCAGTAAAAGAATTGGTGGCGAGCCTGCAACCCCCTAACATGAAAGCTAAGTACGAAGATTTTATTGGTCTCTATGAAGGAGCGATAGACCCAGATTTTTGCAATTGGATCTGTCGTTACGTGGATAACTCTAGCCATGTTGCCCCGAGAAACTTCATGCAAGTGAAGGATCAACAAGTTTGCTTTAGTGCATTTTCTCCACAGGAGAATAAACAACTAATGGAATCTGTTGACCAATGTCTCTTTGATTACGTTAGCGAATATCCATATCTTACTAACTTTAACTACGTAAGTTCTCTAACACTGGTACAAAAAACAGAATCATGTCAAGGATATCATCTTTTTCATGGTGAAAATCTAAACTGGGATGTTCAACATAGAACCATTGCTTGGATGGTTTATTTGAATGATGTCAAAGAGGGTGGTGAAACTGAGTTTCAATATCAGAAACGAAGAGTTCGCCCAAAGAGAGGAACTGTTCTTATCTGGCCTGGAGGATTCACTCATCTTCATAGAGGCAACCCTCCTCTAAGTGGTGATAAGTATATCGCTACTGGTTGGTATCAAGGATCAATTGGTTTGCGTGAGGTATATACTGCTGGGATCAATGACAGAAAACAAACTAAAGATAAATGAATATACTTTTAATGATCAGTTTTACAACTATCTTATAGAGTATTCAAGAGAATCCGATTATAAGTGGGGAGAGACTGAATCTTATCTGCAAACAGGATATCTCGCTGGAACACCAGTAAAACCATCTGCAATGGTTCATGAAATTGATCCATCTTCTGAAGTCCATAAACATGTGGATATAAGAATCAAAGAATTGTATCCAGATCTAACTGGATATCAATCTATGAGAATGTATATTAATTGCTTTGCCCCCAGAGAGTATAGTAATTTTCATACAGATGGCAATTGCAAAACAATTTTAGTATATCTTGCCGATAGGCCTTGGGATCCTTCCTTCTGTGGAGAGACCCAATTTTTGTATGAGGACCTTTCTATACAAGGAGTCGCTCCCATACCAAATAGATCTATATGTTTTGATGGAATGATACTACACAAAGCAGTTGCTTACAAAGAAGACTATAGATTTACTCTAGCAATTAAGTATGTGTCAGGGGTTGCATAAAACCCCTAGACATAATATAATAAATACAACGCAGTACGTTATTAAAACATGACGCAACAAAAAACAGCATTGGTTCTCGGTGCTGGTGGTTTCATTGGAAGTCATATGGTGAAACGTCTGATCCAAGAAGGTTATTGGGTCCGAGGTGTTGATATTAAATATCCAGAGTTCTCTGAAACTATGGCACATGAATTTGTTGCTGGAGATCTTCGGGATCAAACTCTTGTAGAAAGTATTCTATCAGTTAATAATACTTCTTTTGATGAGATCTATCAGTTCGCTGCTGATATGGGTGGTGCTGGTTACATCTTTACTGATGAACACTCCGCAGATATTATGCATAATTCTGCTAGTATCAATCTAAATGTATTGGATAGACAAAAGAAAATCAATGATGCTCTTGGAGTAAATAAGACCAAGATTTTCTACAGCTCTTCTGCATGTATGTACCCAGAGCGTAATCAATTAGACCCCAACAACCCTGATTGCCGTGAAGAATCTGCATACCCAGCAGCACCAGACTCCGAATATGGATGGGAAAAACTCTTCTCTGAGAGAGTATATTTTGCTTACAATAGGAACTATGGTATTCCTATTCGTGTTGCAAGGTATCACAACATCTTTGGTCCCGAGGGGACCTGGGACGGTGGAAAAGAGAAGGCTCCAGCTGCAATCTGCCGTAAAGTCGCTCTCCTCCCAGAGGTCGGTGGAGGCATCGAGGTGTGGGGAGATGGCTTACAAACTCGTTCCTTCCTGTTCATTGACGAATGCATTGAAGCAACTCGACGACTGATGGATAGTGACTTTATGGGTCCTGTTAATATTGGATCTGAAGAGATGGTTACTATTAATGAACTGGTGCAGACTGCTGCTAAGGTTTCTGGTAAAGTAGTGACAAAGTTACATAAACTCGATGCACCTTTGGGTGTTCGTGGACGTAACTCAAATAATGATCTAGTCCGTGAGAAACTAGGATGGGATTATTCTCAAACTCTTGAGGAAGGAATCCGTAAAACTTATGAGTGGATTTCTGCTCAAATTCAAACCCGTAAACTACCTGAACGTGAACTGACCAATGTCTGAAACTATTACTAAAGTACCTGACACTACAATTGTTCTCAAGAAATCTGAGATTAGAAACCTAGATGTCTTTGAACTTGAAAGTCTATCTTTGAATGCTAATGACTGGCTCTCTGCTGGTCAGTCCGAATATCGTCTCTATGCATATCTCTCTACCTGTTTCAATGATTCTGTTATCCTTGATGTAGGTACTCGCGTCGGTGGATCTGCTCTTGCACTTTCCTATAACGAAAACAACCGTGTCATTAGTTATGATCTGGTTGAGCAAGGCGCATCTAAAATCGTGAAGGACAACATTGAATTTAAGATTCAAGACTTCCGTGAAGATGAAACTCTAAACTATGATGAGATCTCCATCATTATGATTGATGTTGATCCACATGACGGTGTTCAAGAAGTTGAGATGATGGAGTTTCTGAAAGACAAAGGATGGAAAGGTATCATTCTTCTAGATGATATTGGTCCTGGTTGGCCTGAAGTTCAGGACATGTGGGATGCAATTGAAGATCCTACGATTGATGTAACTGAAATTGGACATATGAGTGGAACTGGACTAGTAAACTTTGGATCTAAGCATACTGTTGGTTGGGAATGAAAATTACTATTTTGGGATCTTCGGGTCAGATTGGTGCATATCTGACTCAGTATTTGAAGGTCAAAGGACATGATGTAATTGAGTTTGATAAAGTCAATGCAGACTATCAGGATATGACTCGTATTCCTAATGTCTGCTTGCAGGATGTATTGAAAGATACAGATTTTTGTTTCTTTCTTGCATTCGATGTTGGTGGATCTCACTATCTGAAAAAGTATCAACATACATTTAAGTTCCTTGATAACAATTCAAGGATGATGTGTAATGCTTTCCAATATATTGAGAAGTATAAGGTTCCTCTCGTATTTGCTTCATCTCAGATGAGTAGTATGAGTTACTCTCCTTATGGAGTTATGAAGAGAGTTGGTGAACTATATACTGAGTCCCTGGGTGGCAAGATTGTTAAATTCTGGAACGTATATGGTATTGAAAATGACATGGAAAAAGCTCATGTCATTACAGACTTTATCGATAAGGGATTTAGGAATGGTGTCATTGATATGATGACAGATGGTACGGAACAAAGAGAGTTTCTCTACGCAGAAGATTGCTGTGAAGCTCTTGAGGCAGTCATGGAAAATTACGATGACTTCACCTCTACTGACCCTCTTCATATTACTTCTTTTATTAGTACAAGTATTTTGGAAATCGGAAAGATTATTCAAGATCTATTTGGTGCTGATGGTAGAGAAGTACAAGTCATTCCTGCAGAGTCGAAGGACACTGTTCAGAAAGATGCTCGCAACCAGGCAGATACCTTTATTACTAAGTGGTGGAAACCAAAAACTAGTATCAAAGAAGGTATTGAAAAAGTCTATAGAGAAATGAAGCATTGCCATGAGTAACGGATTTAAGAAATCACTAACGAGAGATAATGGATTAGGTAATACTGATACTGCAGTCCTGTCTCCAGATCAAAAGTTTCCAATCAATTTAATTTGTAATGATGATTTGGAACCCTCTACATCTGCAAACAACAGATCTGTCTATACCCGCTGGGTTCGTGATGGATCTGGATTCTGCAATCTGTATGTCAACCATAGAGCTTTAGAAGTCCTAGAAGATACTAGTGATCTTCCTAAGTTTATTTGGTTGCTTGAGTCTAGAGAAATCATTCCCGATCAGTATAAATTTATCGAAGACAACTACGATTTTGTTGCTAGTCGGGTAGATGGTATTTTTACTTGCGATCAAAGACTCACTGAGGAGTCTGGTCCAGAAGGTAAATTTCTTTACTGTCTTTCTAATGCTGCTCCTTGGATCATGGATAGACAGATCTATGATAAGTGCAAACTAGTTTCAATGGTTGCATCTAACAAGGGATATACTCTGGGACATCAACGTCGTCTCAAAGTAGTTCAAGAATACTTTAATAAGTATGGTGGCGACGATCTTTTTGGTTGGGGACTTCCACAGGAACTTCCACTTAAAGAAAAATCTAGAGCACTTGCAGACTACTTGTTTTCTTTTGCTGTGGAGAATGCAAACTATCCAACGTACTTTACGGAGAAACTGACTGATTGTTTTGCTTGTGGAACTATTCCTGTGTATTATGGTACAGCGGGAGTTGCACAGTATTTCAATCATGAAGGAATAATCTTTCTCGATCAGGAAAATCCTTGGGAAAATATTCCTTGGGACAAGTTGACTCAGGAATACTACCTATCGAAGAAAGATGCCATCGCAGAGAACTTCAAAATCGCTACAGAGATGCGAGTTGCAGAAGACTATATGTATGCGAACTACTTAAACCAATTAGATCCCCTTAGAAATCAAAGAGCTGTAACAGTATGACAACCACAGTAAATAGAAACGGTTGGGAAGCCGAAGATCAAATTGCAGATGAGTATCTACGTGCTTGTATTGAAGCAGTAGAAGATGATTCTTCTTTTGAAGTATTCAAATCCAACCCTGAATATACAACCATTTTAGAACATGTTCTTAAGGAACAGGGACAGTCATATTTGAATATGGCTCGTGAGATGAATGAGGAAGCTCTTGAGGAAAACCTTGAGGGATTCCGAGAAAATGATAAGTATGGTTCCCCAAACAAGCATGTTTATCCTGGTATTGATGGTCAGATCTCACCCACCACTCTAAGGTATATTAAGAATACTTTTGAGATGGCTTTTCTGATTAATGATGCGCCTATCAATCGTATTGTTGAAGTTGGTGGAGGGTATGGTGGACTATGTAAAGTTCTCAGCACTGTTTGTGAGTTTGATGAGTACATTCTGATTGACCTTCCAGAGGTCAGTGCTCTGCAAAGAAAGTACATCGATCAGTTTCCTGATATCAAAGACAAAGTAAAATGCATTCCATGTACTGAGTATGAAGAGATTGCGGACATTGATCTCTTCATCAGCAATTATGCTTTGTCTGAGTGCAGTCTTGAAGTCCAAATGGAATACTATGACAAGTTGGTTGCCAATACTAAGTTTGCTTATCTTATCTACAATCTTGTCAACTTTAATGATTTCCACTATAATGACTTCATCGACAAGATGAAGGAAACTTTTACCTTCGACGTTGGTAGAGACTATGAAAACACTGTTATTCTAGCTACAAAGAAAGATGAATCGAATCCCTGATTATATGGAACTTACATGCGGTATTGTCGCATGGATGTGTGATTATTGTAGTGCAAACAAAATCAAATCTTTGGTAGTCGGAGTATCTGGTGGTATTGATTCCGCAGTCTCCTCTACCCTTGCAGCAAAGACTGGTCTTCCAGTTTATGCTGTGGGTATGCCAATCAATCAAAACAAAGAACAGGAGACTCTATCTGATGCTCATCTGTTTTGGTTAGAAAATAACTATCCTAATGTGACAGTTCTGAAAGCTGATCTTTCTGAAGTGTTTGGGAAGTTTATTGAGACCATTGGTAATGAATTTGGTATGGAGTACTCTGTTAATAAAATGGCAGGTGCTAACAGTCGATCACGACTTCGCATGGTTACTCTATACCAGGTTGCTGCATCTGTAGGTGGTATCGTTGTTGGTACTGGTAACAAAGTAGAAGACTATGGAGTTGGTTTTTATACTAAGTATGGTGACGGTGGCGTTGATATTGCTCCGATTGCTAATCTTTATAAAACAGAAGTAAGAGAACTTGGACAGTTCATGGGAGTAATTCCTGAGATTGTCAACGCAAAACCTACTGATGGTTTATGGGACGATGGACGCACTGATGAGGACCAGATTGGTGCATCTTATGAAGACTTAGAATATGCCATGGAATATGGCAGTGGTCCAGCAGTTCGTATTCTCCATGATTTCAACTGCAAAAATAAGCATAAAATGCTTCCCATCCCTACATTTAATTTGGTTAACAAGAAATGAGAATCGGTGTCATTGGTGCAGGTCGTCTAGGAATCTGCTTCGCTCTTCTTTGTGAAGAGAGTGGACATTCTGTCATTGTTTCTGACGTGCAATCAAAATACGTCACTCAACTGAACAGTCGTGAAATTTTTAGTAACGAACCTGAAGTTGAAGATCTTTTAATGAGAGCTGAAAATTTTCAGGCTACGGTTAATAACCAAGAAGTTATTCGTTCATCGGATCTTATCTTTACCTTTGTCCCCACTCCTTCTCTTCCAGACGGCAGTTATGATTGCCAGTATGTGGATATGGTTGTGGAGGATCTTCTAAAATCTCCTGACTTGCAGGATAAAGTTTTTGTTATTGGGTCTACAGTCAATCCTGGGTACAGTGATACGGTCCAGGATCGTCTTAAAGATCGTGGCATCTCTGTGTATTATAATCCAGAGTTTATTGCACAAGGAACTATCATTCGTGATATGAGAGGTGCTGATATGATTCTCTGTGGAGGAGATGACCATAGAGGATTTGGTGAGATTCAGATGATCTATGAGGACATTCAGGATAGTGATGTTCACTTCTATCCAATGTCTCGTAAGGCTGCAGAGATCACTAAAATTGGTGTGAATTGTTTCCTTACATACAAGATTAGTTACGCAAATATGATGGGTCAAATTCTTTACAACTCTGGTTGTGGAGATGAGATTGAGAATGTTCTTACTGCTGTCGGAGATGATACTAGAGTTGGAAGTAAATACCTAGGTTATGGATTAGGCTTTGGTGGTCCTTGTTTGCCCCGAGATAATCGCGCATTGGGACACTACGCCAAGACTGTTGGTCTTGAGTATAATCTTCCTGATGTAACTGACGAGTTTAATGATGCACACTCTAACTTCATCAAGCGATATTGCATTGAACAAAATGTAAACAATCTCCCCTTCTTCATTGAGAGTATTGCATTTAAGAAAGGATCTGATATGACAGTAGAGAGTCCCCGATTCTTGCTGGTTGAAGATCTGTTGAAAGATGGGTATACTGTTTATGTTCAGGAGATTGAAGATCTAATTGAGCAACATGAAGATGAACTGATTGATCTTTATGGGGACAATATAATCTTTGTTAAGAACCCTGCAGAAATTCACGAACCGTTTTGGAGGATTGACCTTTGACCATTAGTTATAATCGCCTAGGAAGTAATGGGAGACTAGGTAACCAGATGTTTCAGTATGCTTCCTTGCGAGGCATTGCTGCTTATAATGGATATGATTGGATGATTCCCCCTGATGATACTAATCATCGGGATAATTATGGTTTGTTTGAGACCTTTGAAATGGTTCATTGTAAGCCAGAAAATTTGGGAATCACCAACTTTCCTAACGTAGGAGAGTCTACACATGCTTTCGATGATAAATTATATTATACGAAAGATAATGTAAATATCGATGCATATTTACAGTGTGAAGATTACTTCTTACATATAGTAGATAATATTCATGAGGACTTCACTTTCCGCTCGGATTATTTGGATCCTTGTAATGAGTTGGTTAACTCTTTTGACTGTGGTCCCATTTTTATTCATGTCCGACAGGCAGATAACATCGGCAGGGAAGAGTTCCATCCTATTCTTCCGATCAGTTATTATGAGGAAGCGTTAACTCACTTCCCTAAAGATACTCCATGTTTTGTATTCACTGATGATATTGGCTGGTGCAAACAACAGTCATTCTTTAGTGATGATAGATTCATGTTCAATGAAAACAATGAAAGGTATCCATATCAAACTATTGATGGTACTGGTAAGATGCAGAATACTCTTCTCCCACAGGTTGATCTGTGTTTGATGAGTCTTTGTTCTGGCGGCATCATTGCGAATAGTTCTTTTAGTTGGTGGGGAGCTTGGTTGCAGAATGATCGTGGGAAAATTGTTGCTCCTAATCCAGAGAAGTGGTTTGGGTCTTCTATGACTCACCTAGATACTTCTATGATCGTTCCTGCACGTTGGGAAACTTTAGATTGGAGTAAGTGAAATGGCTATTACGTTTAAGGGACTTGGTAATGAAGGTCGGCTGGGTAACCAGATGTTTCAGTATGCTTTTGTTCGCGGAGTTGCAGACAATAGAGGATTTGATTGGTTCGTTCCTGGACCAGATGCAGACCGATTAGATAACTACGGTCTATTTGACTGTTTTGAATTGTTCAACTGTGATCTGGCAGAGAACACTGGAGAGTATTTTATCTCTAACAGGGTAGAATACCGTGATATGCATTTCAATGAGAAGATTTTCAATGAGTGTGAGGACAATACCGATTTCTCAGGCAACTTTCAGACCGAACGTTACTTTGAAAAAATCAGTGCGTCTCTCCGTGAAGATTTCACTTTTAAGAAGACGTATCTGGAACCGTGCCAAGAGTTTATTAATTCTCTTGGTGGACGTGACGAGTGTATCTTTTTGCACGTTCGTAGAGGTAGTCCAAATCTTACTGGGCGGAGAGGAGAGAAGTGGTCTTATCAGATGGTGCAAGAATACCACCCTCTCTGCAAAGCTGACTATTATGTACGGGCCCTCCAAGAATTTCCAGAAGAAAAACAAATTGTAGTTGTATCTGATACCATTGACTGGTGTAAAGAACAACCATGGCTGCAAGGTGATCGATTCCACTTCTCAGATTCATCCTATGAAGAGTTTGGTGATGGTGCTTCTGTACCATACATTGATCTCTGTTTAATGAGTCTCTGTGGAGGGGCAATCATCGCCAACTCATCTCTGTCTTGGTGGGGAGCATGGTTGCAGAACAATACGGGAAAGGTAGTTGTACCCGATCCCTGGTTTGGACCTGCATATGCCCACTACGATATGAAGGATATGATTCCAAAGAGATGGGTCAAACTTCATAATGATCCAACACCTGTGACACCCGAATGAAAGATTTAAGTTATCTATTGCCTTGTAGAATCGAATCTGATGACCGTCTTCGTAACGTAATTACATCAGTATCGTATCTACTCAAGAACTTTCCTGAGGCCAAAGTTTTAATCAAAGAAGTTGATACCAAATCACAATTTATTGAGTTCGCTCTTCCTCAAATCAAGAAGTATGTTGGTGACATCGGTCAACTGAAACATAGTTTTGAGAAGAGTGATGAAAAATTCTTCCATAAAACTAGAATTCTAAATGATCTATGTGTAGCAGCTGAAACTCCAATCATCTACAATCATGATGTTGATGTAGTCCTACCAAAAAATAGTCATGAACTTGCCTATCAAGGAATTACACAAGAAGGATCTGATGTTGTTTATCCTTTTGGATGCGGGATCTATCAGTGGGCTGTAAACTATTCTGACAAGTTGTTGGATAAGTTTCTTTCCTCTCACGACGGAACAGACTTTGATCTGAGTGTTCTTGACAGTAACAAACAACGTATCCCTTCTTCTATTGGATGGGGTCAGATGATTACAAAAGCTGCACAGGTTTCCGCTGGTATGTGGAACGAAGAGTTTATTTCTTGGGGTGCTGAAGACTGTGAGTTCTATTATCGACTCAATCTTTTTGGGTTCAAAGTAGGCAGAGTCATTGATGACATTTATCATTTTGAACATGGTAGAACGTTCAATTCACACTATCACAATCCTAAGTTTCAAGATAATGATCGACTATGGAACTGGATTCGTACACAAAGTAAAGACAGTTTGACTCAATATTATTCAAAATTAGATTACATTAAACGTCGGGGAGAAGAACTCAATGCTAGCCTTTAATCAACTTGGAAACTTAGGAAGACTGGGTAACCAGATGTTCCAGTATGCAGCAGTCAGAGGTATTGCTGCAATGAGAGGATACCAATTCGGTATTCCCCCACATGATGCAAAACGTGTTGATAACTATAGTCTCGGTAGAGCATTCAAGTTGGAATCGGTTGGTTCTTCTAACCTACATGTTCTTGATCGTGGACATGCTCCAGTGGTTGTTGAAAAACATTTTCACTTCGATGAAGAACTACATAGAATGTGTCCGAACGACGTTAGTTTGTTTGGATTCTTTCAGTCGGAGAAATACTTCGCCAACATTAAGGATGAGATTCTAAGAGATTTTACTTTCCATGATTCAATCCTGGATCCCTGCAAAGAGATGGTCGATTCGCTGGATCAAGCGCCTCTCTTTCTTCATGTTCGTCGGGGTGATCCTAACCTTGTCGATGCTAGGGGATTTAAATGGTCGTACACGCAGTGTTCGTCGCAACATCCCCCACAACCGATTTCCTATTACGAGAAAGCTCTGAAGTATTTTGATGATGATCAACCTGTTGTTGTCTGTTCGGACTCTCCAGAATGGGTCAAGGAACAGGAGTTCTTTTCTCATGATAGGTTCTTAGTCTCTGAACCTCAAGACAAGTATTCAGATGGATCCTGGGAACCTTTCGTGGACCTTTGTATCATGAGTCTATGTTCTGGTGCAATCATCGCCAACTCATCTCTGTCTTGGTGGGGAGCATACCTTCAGAATAATAGAGGTACAGTTGTTGCACCTGAAATGTGGTTTGGACCAGACTATAAAGACAAGGACACCTCAGATCTTTATGCGAACGGATGGATAAAAACTTAATCGTTATTGATAACTTTTTGGATCAACCAGATCTGATTAGACAAACAGCACTCACTTTGGACTACTCTCGTATTCCTAATGTTCCTGGACGTAGGAGTACTGCAGCTCTTGCTGGGGACTTATTTGATGAGGTTGATGCTAAATTTCAAAAAATTTTTGGCACCAAGATCACATGGACCTGGGATAATGATTCATTCCGTGTTCAATCTTGTGAAGAGGAAACAGAAACCTGGGTACATAGAGATGAGTGTACCGAATGGGCAGCTGTTCTTTACCTTACTCCCCATCCTGATGTGGACTCGGGGACAGGAATTTTTCATAGGGACAATGATGATGAGTGGGAAATGAATCTCGCGATAGGTAATGTCTACAATAGGCTGGTTGCATATCGAGGTAAATCGTTGTATCATAGGAGTATAGTTCCTGGATTTGGAACTACTCTTGAAACTAGCAGACTAACACAAGTATTCTTTTTTGATTTAGACCCCAATGGACAAGAATAAATCTACTTATAAATTGAAGGGGTTTGGTCCTCTCTATGTCATCAATCTTGATGGTCAACCAGAACGCTGGGAGTGGATGCAAGAACAACTTGACTATTGGGAGATCAAAGACTATACTAGAGTCTCTGCTTACGATGGTAGACCTGAGATTGGTGACGATCTTAGTGATATCATTCAAGGCAGATATCCTGATAACATGAGTCCTGGTGAGATTGGATGCGTCACATCTCACCTTCAAGCTATCAAACATTTCTACGAGGAAACTGATGAACCTTACGCAATCATCATGGAAGATGATTGTGACATCAGTACTGCTAGGTATTGGACATTCACCTGGAGACAATTCATCTCTAGGATTCCATACGATTGGGATGTTTGCCAGGTAGCAATCATTTGTCCTGGTGAATTGCATGTCAATATTCATCGTAGATTTGTCAATGACTTCTCTACTGCATGTTATGCCATAACTAGACATCATGCTAAGAAGATCATTGATCACCATTGTCGTGGTGAAAAATATAAACTGGACAACGGTGTAAAGCCTCGTCCAGTTGCAGACGATCTTATCTACAACTCTGGAGTTTCATATGCTGCTCCTATCTTTTTGTATAAGATCGAATTGGGATCTTCCATTCATCCAGAACATATTGAGATCTTCCATAGAGGATCTCATGACGGTCTCAGGAACCTCTGGGAGACCCGTGGCAGTGATCTAACTATCGATAAGATCACTGAGTATGATCCTTACCTTGGACGTGTTGCAGGACGAGATAGAGACACAGCCTAATCTCGCGCTTGACAAACCTCAAAATCTAAGGTAGTATAAATACTGAACCAACCTGTTTTATTACGGGTTGTAACAATTGGCACTGTGCCAGTTGTATACTTAACAACGAGACAAGTCGATGTCTCTATCCATCTGCGGGTAACCATTCCGCAAGTAACTAAAGGTATTCTTAAATGTTTAAATCTGTATTCGCAGCCTCCGCTGCTCTGTTCGCTTCTGCTGGCGCTGCCCTTGCAGGTCCCTACGTTAACGTAGAAACCAATGCTGGTTGGACTGGATCCAACTACAACGGAACGGCAACTGACCTTCACGTGGGCTACGAAGGCGCACTGGGTGAGTCTGCATCATACTACGTCCAAGGCGGTGCTACTGTAGTCTCCCCTGACGGCGCTGAGAGTGACACCGTTCCTTCTGGTAAGGCAGGTCTGGGTCTTGCACTCACCGACTCTTTGGGTGCATACGGTGAAGTTTCCTTCGTCGGTTCTGGTGACGAAGATCTCGACCGTGGATACGGCGGTAAGTTGGGCGTCAAGTACAACTTCTGATCTTTCAGATAAAATAAACATCTAGATGTTTGGGGACTCTGACGAGAGTCCCTTTTTAATGCCCAGTAATATATACTATTGATGTATTTGTGATGAACACACCAGTGATTAAGTTTCTTTTGAAAGGTCTGAATCATCCAGTCACTTACCTAAACCTTACGTTTGTTGGAATGTTATTTGTGATTCAGTTCGTGCATACTAAAGCACACCTTACTTTGGAAGCAGACGTGCATGGTCATGTCTTCAGAACACTGAAAGAAAGTCCAGAACTAGCTCGATCAGCCTGTTACCAATTAGACTGAGTAATTAAATGAAAAAGAAAGTCAAAAAACTTGCCAAATGGTTCTATTCAAATACTGATAAGGGATATACGATTCCAAAAGATAAGTTCCAAATTGATTTTACTAATGAAAATCTTTATGATATGATTGAAAAACTCCAGAATCAACTACACGTTATGGAGAGCCAACATATGGAACTGGTTGCTTATGTGGCTAGAATGGAATCTCGTTTAGATAATCAGACTGATCAATGAATTTTATATATCAAAAAGAAGGTGCTGTATCTTTAGAAGATTGTATTAGGGTAATTGATTCTTTTGAAAAAAATAGTGATGAACATTCTCCAGGAAAAGTTGCTGGAGATGAAGTAATAACTGATATCAAAGTCAGTACCGATTTGAGAATGGATTTCCATGACGAGAGTATGATTGATATGATCCTCGGAAAGGCAGTGTCTTTTGGAGTTGGTGAGTACATGAGTTTTTGTCCAGGAATTAATACTCTTGACACTCCTTGGGATGTGGATAGTTCGTATAATTTGCAGAAATATAATCCAGGAGAGGGATTCAAACAATGGCACTGTGAATCATCAGGATATGATCCCATAGGGATGAAGAGAATCCTTGCTTGGATGATTTATCTGAATGATGTTGACGATGGTGGAACTGAGTTTTTAAATCAAGATGCTGTTATAATAGCGAAGGCTGGTAAGTTATGTGTTTGGCCTGCGTTCTTTACTCATGTCCATAGAAGTCAGGTTTCTAACACAAAAACCAAGTATATTGCGACAGGATGGGCAAATTACTATAATTAGTAAGTAACAATCAAAAATTTAATATGCCAAAAGGAAGCCTTGATAAGAACGAGATGTTAGCATACATCTATACTCTTAAACATGATTTGGATAAAGAGAAAATTTCCAGTGGCGAGAAGTGGAAAGGTCATCAGTACTTATCAAAGGTATTGGATAAAATTGGCGAATATAGGTATTGACAAAACTTCACGTTTCCTATATACTATGTAAAGATTCATTACGAAACGTATCATGACTGTAACAACTGAAGACGGTGGACGTACAAACATGTATGCCACTGAACCTAGAATGTATATTTCACAGACTGACGCTGAGCGTTATGGGTATGAGTCATATGCAGAGAAAGCAGAGAAATTGAATGGACGGACTGCTATGGTTGGATTTGTTGCTGCTGTTGTCTCTTATGCTTTCAGTGGTAGCGTATTCTTTTTTGGTGCGTTCGGATTCTAATGATTGAACTCCTCACGTACTATGTGATTGGAGGTGCCCTTATAATTGGACCACCTGCAATCTTCCTGATCATTGCAATGATGGGAGCTATCCAAAATACGAAAGGTCGTATGGTTGGATACAAAGATCACAAAGAGTATGGTGATAGTTCCATCTACGAGAACTCACCATCAGACCAAACCAAATTTTATCTTACACTAGGAGAAAACTCATGAACGAAAACGCAGAACGTATTAACGGTTGGGCAGCAATGATTGGAGTCATTGCCGCAATGGGTGCCTATGCATCTACAGGACAAATCATTCCAGGAGTATGGTAAATGTTAGTATTCGCATCAGGTCTGGTACTTCTTTTTATTATTAATGCAGTCCTATCTGATATTGATATTGACGACGATAACGACGGTCCAGGCGGTGGATTAATGCAACCAGTTGCAGTACCCACCTAGATAGTATTCCGATTTCATTACTTGTATGCCTACTGATCTTTGGGAAGACATCGCAACTCTGAATACTCTTTATGAAGAACTTTGCTGGGATCCAGACATTACTTTGGAGTTCAAGGCAGACTTTGAAAACAATAGAATAATCGTTCAACCTAAACCAAAAAAAGTTGAGTAAAAATACTTAACTTTTTCCTATTGACAGGAAATCAAAACCTTGTTAATATAAATACATCGAAACGTTGAGAAACGTAACGACCAAAAACACTCCTTAAACCAAGACCTATAGGGTGTCTAAACACGTCTTTAATACCTCTGCCTAGGGCGCAGAGGAATAGTAAAACCATCATTACCCTGATGATCTTACTTTTTTCCAATTACAATGGCTTCAACTCTATCAAGGCAACAATCACAATCCACATGGAATGAATTCTGTGACTGGGTTACGTCCACAAACAACCGTCTGTATGTCGGTTGGTTCGGTGTGCTAATGATCCCGACACTCTTGGCAGCAACTATCTGCTTCGTAGTCGCGTTCGTA
>CESM01112099.1_pt1 | contig 18921 bp, 19 predicted proteins | sample 361421 | NCBI WGS metagenome assembly CESM01 (sample SAMEA2622219, study PRJEB7988) | marine metagenome | isolation source: saline water (ENVO:00002010), including | reverse complement strand
AAAATAAATAACTTTTTTGGTTCCTCTATAGTTGAGCAAAAAGAATTAAAAGAATACTAAGTCTAAATATTTTTGAACTTGATATACATTGCAACAATTTTATTAATTGTTTATATAATATAAATTGATAATGAACTTTAATTTAAAATTAAAAACACTATTTATTAGTTACATAATAAACCTATTTAATGGAGATAATTATCATAATGTATCAAAGTTTTTTCATATCTATAAAATATGGAACAATATAAAGCTGGATAAAATTGACGGAGATTATATTGAATTTGGAATTTTTAAGGGTAAAGCACTTCTCCATTCAGTAAAGACATATAGAAAGTTATTTAAAGATAATAAAAAAATAAATTTTTACGGATTAGATTCTTTTGAAGGGTTTCCAGAGGAAAACCATAATTTTTATAATAAAGAAAATTTTGCTGTTTCATATGAAAAAGTAAAAAAATATTTTAATAAGTTTGTTGAGGTAAAAATTTATAAAGGATTTTTTAGTGAAGTATTAAAAAAAGACGAATTTAAAAATAACGAATTCTCTTTTGTGTTTATTGATTGTGATATATATGAATCTGCCAAAGATATATTCGATTACATTGATGGAAAAATGTCAACAGGTGCTTTCTTGATGATAGATGATTTTACTAGTATTGATCAAAATGGAAATTCTATTTACAAAGCTTTTCATGAGCATTCAAAATTTAATGATTATGTATATTTTACTTCATACTCAAATGGACAAATATTTAGATATTTTAATGACAAGAGGTAAAAGTTGAGTGAATTTTGGGAGGAAACTCTTCCAGCTGGTTATTATGACAATATTTTATTAAACGGCTTAAAAAAAAATAGGGGTGTTCAACCAAATTGGCACAATTTAACCTTCATAGAAGTTAGTAAATTAATTTATCAAGACTCTAAACATTTAGATTATGCATGTGGTCCAGGCACTCTAGTTGGAAATTATTTAAAGTGTGATTCTATTGGAGTAGATATATCAGATAAACAAATAGATTACGCAAAGAATAAATATGGAAAAAATTTTTACACAATAAAAGAATTTGATAAAATTCCAAAAAACGAAAAAAAATTCGATGTAATAACCATTCTTGGATTATTTGAGTTTCTTACAGATGAAGAGATTTTATTTACAGTAAACAAACTTTATGAAATGCTAAATGAAGGAGGGAAAATAATATTTACTACTTTAAATAATGAAAGCAGCATGAAGTATCTTGAAAAAATAATTAGTTTTATTGGACCTGTAGACTATGGTCATCAACATATAAATAAATTATCTATATCGAAACTTTTAACACTTTTCCAAAATATTAATTTTCATGATATAGAAATAACAAAAATTCATAATTACGGAATATTTTTTTCTTTTATATCAATAAATTTTGGAAAAATTATAAATAATTTTTTCAAAAAATTTAAAATTACAAATAATGGTTTCTTAATTTTAGGCGTTCTGAAAAAGTTATAAAAGTAATGTCTTTTTTGATGTTATTCTTAATAACATATGAACAACATCAATTTAAGTATTATTCTTCCTACCATTAATGAGGCAGAAAATTTATCCATACTTATTCCTGAAATCAAGGCTATTTTAAATGAACTAAATTTAGATAAATATGAGATTCTTGTAGTAGATGATGGTTCCCAAGATAACACTTTAGAAATTATTGAGTCTTTTAATAAAGTGGATAACAGAGTGAATATTTTAGAAAGAAACAATGAACCCTCTCTTCCCATGTCTATTTGGGATGGAGTAGTCAATTCTAAAAATGAGTATGTTATGTGGCTTGATGCAGATGGGTCTATGACAGCTTTAGCAATAAAAAAAATACTTACTGTTTTAAATGAAAATAAAGAATCAGTAATTATTGGTTCCAGATTCAGTGAAGGTGGAGGTTATAAGGGTATAAAAGATATTGGTAATACAAATTTTTTAGAAGCAATAAAAAATGTTAGAAAGTCAAAAGATTCAGTTGCTGGAATGATTGTTTCGATAGTATTCAATAAATTCCTAAATTACATATTTCCATTTGGAGTTAAAGACTTAACAAGTGGTTTTATAGTAGGAAATAAAGAATTTTTCCATCAAGATTCTTTTAGTAAATCCTCATACGGAGAATATTTTTTATTTTTAATAAGTAAATTAGCAAAAAACAATGTAAACATGATAGAAGTTGGGTACGTTTGTGAAACAAGAATATCAGGAGAGTCAAAAACCGCAAGTTCACTTATACAGCTTATCCAAAGAGGTATCCCATATATAAAAGCTGCTATTATCTCAAGAAAGGAAAAACATGAAAATTTTTGATAGCAATAAGAATTTACTTGCTCTTGTTGTTAAGAAAGATGAAATTAAAGAAGGTGTAAATTTTGCAACTTCAAACGATGAAGAGTTCCAAATTGGATCTTTTAAATTAGAGAAGGGTACTACTATTGAAAACCATATTCATTTAAACCAGAATAGAAATGTTACTAAAACTTCCGAAGCATTGGTTGTTTTTGAAGGAGAGCTGGAAGTAAGCATATATGACAGTGAAAAAAACTTTATTAAAAAAATAATTGCAAATGAGGGGGATACTATTTGTCTTCTATCAGGAGGTCATGGAATAAAAATAAACAAGGATTGTAAATTTGTAGAGATTAAACAAGGGCCATATGTCGAAGAGGAAGATAAAATACGATTTTAATGATTTCAGTATTTGAACCTAGGCTATCTTTAAGTGATAAATATTCTGTAGTAAAGACTTTATATAAAAATCAAATTTCTGGAACAAGCCCTATCGTTGAAAAATTTGAAAAGTCATGTGCAAAAAAATTTGACAGGGAGCATGCTATTGCTGTTTCCAATGGAAGTGTTGCTCTAGATCTTGCTTTTCAGCTAATTGACCTTTCAGAGGGCGATGAGGTAATTATTCCATCATTTACAATAATATCTTGTTTATCTGCAATTATAAGGGCCAAAGCAGTTCCAGTATTTTGTGATGTTGATGAAAATTCTTGGAATATGACATTAGATAAAGTTAAAGAAAAGACTACTCCTAAAACAAAAGCAGTATTGTTAGTCCATCTTTATGGGCTAGCGGGAGAAGCTGAAGAAATAAGTACATATTGTGATGAAAAAAATATTTTTCTAATTGAAGATGCAGCAGAGGCTCATGGACAAAAAGTAGGTAACAGAAAATGTGGATCTTTTGGTTTAGTTTCAACAATGAGTTTTTATGCGAATAAGCATATTACAACAGGTGAAGGAGGCCTACTTCTTACAAATGATGATGGATTAAAAGAAAAAGCAGAATTAATGAGGAATTTAGGATTTAGGTCAGAAAAACGATTTCAACACAGTGAGTTTTATTGGAATTATAGAATGGGTGGCTTACAGGCGGCTTTAGGGGTTTCGCAATTAAAAAGTTTGGAGAAAACTATTAATAAAAAAATAGATCAAGGAAATTATTATCAAAACAATTTAGATATTATTGACGAGAAAATACAGCTTCCACTTAAAACAGATAACCAAACATTAAATCATTATTGGGTTTTTGGTTTAGTACTTCGCAAATTCGATATTAGAGAAGAAGTAGTATCTAAGCTTTTTGAAGCAGGTATTCAAACTCGACCTTTTTTTTGGCCTCTACACTTGCAAGAGGTATTAAAAAAAATAAATTTAGAGAAACAGCCATCACTACCTGTCTCAGAAAAAATTGGTAAAAATGGATTCTATATACCTATAGGTAATCACTTAAATAAAAGCAATCAAGATTATGTTATTAAAAATTTAATTCGAATATTAAACGAATACCAGTAAAAGATTAATTACAGTTAAATAATATTATTTATAACTTCCGAAATTTCTTTAGAAGGAGAGCTAGAGTTAGAAATTTTTTTTGGTTCTCTAAAGTTTTTTAAATTTTTAAAAAATTCCTCACTTTCTTTATGGGCGTATTTTGATAAAAATATATTATTACTGTACGAACTTTTGTTTTCTAAATCATCAAGAAGAGCATATGTTGGAACCCCTATGATACTGCATTCCTCTAATACAGACTCACCATCTGTTAAAACACAATCACTTGAGTGAAGTTCTTTAATAAATTGCTCATGATCAATTAATTGCTGAGTATTAATTGAGTTTTTTTGAAGTTTTATAAGTAAGTTATTTTTTTTAAGATTACTTAATGTATGTGTATGAAGATACCAAGTTATATTTTCAAAATAAGATTGTTTTAATTTGATAATAAAATCAACAAGTTCAGCCATTATTTTTTTGCTATATACATTTTCATTTCTATGAATGGAGATTATTAATTTAGATTCAGAATTTTCATTAGTATTTAACTCTTTAGGAATAGTATCAAATATAGTATTTCTTGAAATTCGAATTATTTCTCCTTTAATTTTCATATTTTTTAAATTCTCTTGAGAATTATCATCGAAACAAATCACATAATTAGAATATTTTGATATGAAATATCTAATTATTTCTTCAGGGAAAGGCTTAAACCAGTTAAAAGACCTATAACCTCCTTCTATATGTAATATTCTAATTTTATTTATTTTGGCCCAAATTAAACCGGCTACAGTAGATAAAGTATTGCCGTGGATAATACATAAAGATTTATTATTATTTTCAAGTTTAAATTCCTTCCTTCTTAATGAAATCAACAAACTTAAAAACCACTTTATTATTTGAATCATATTCTTTGCAGATTTTGTATTTTTTGATAATTTAATATGTTTAAATTCAGTAGAAATTGACCCCAATTGTTTAATTGTTATATCTTGATGTTGACAAGTATCATAAAGAAGAACATTCAATTGTCTATGGTTTATAGAATTCATTACAGGAATGGTTTTAATAAATTGGGCTTTTGTACCAAGAAAGAATACTAAAATATTATTTTCCATATTTAATTTTCATTTATTTTCAATTTTTACCCAAGTATCTCTTAATAAATTTCCATAGTATCTATTTCTAAACCAAGGATCTGCAACTAAAACTTTCGAACCCTCTTCTTCGGAGATAATCGCCGCAATTAGTGAAAATGTACTATTAGTTATTACAAAATGTAAATGATTTAACATGATAGAAAATAATTCCACCACTTTTTTTGGCTCTTCCTCAGGTCCGTAGATATTTTTTGCTATAGAGAAAATATTTTGGTTTTTTACCCAGTCGACATCATCTGTAAAAATATTTAATTCCAAGTTTTTAATTTCTGATTTCAAATATTTCAAACAATCTTGGTAGAACTTTAAACTTAATTCTTCATTCATTTTTAAATAATCACCCCTTCTTACTAGGAGCATGGCTGAATTCTTGTTATTTTTAATATCTATACTTTTTTTTATTATCTTATTATTAGACAATGATCTTATAAGATAATCTTTCTCATCAACAAGAAAATCTATATTTTGCCAATATCCATCAAAATGGTTAATAAATTTTTTGGGATTTTGATGATTATAATTCTTATCTTTTATGTGTGCGTACAAAGGGTTGTGGAAATTTTTTAGCAGCCTTTTTAATTTTCTACTGTTAGAAATTCTATTATTTAGGATTAAGAATTTATAAAATAAGTAGCTTATATTTTTAAAATCAAAATATTCTGGGGGCAGCACAAGATTTCTGTATGTGTTTTCTGGTTTTTCATTTGGTTTAAATTGATCGTAAAATCTTGTGTTAACTTTTACCTTAAATCCATCATTTCTTAATTTATTTGCAAACATATATTGAAATACTTGATTTCCAAAACCACCTTTGATTTCTACAATAATGTTTTTTTTAAATTTCAAAATAGAATTAATTCTTTTTCCATCTATTTATATTTCCTAAGAAGATTTCTTCCATTATTTCTTCAATGCTGTAATTAATTTTCCAGTTAGGATAATCATTTTTAAATTTTGACAGGTCACTTACATACCAAATATGGTCTCCGATTCTAGATTTATTTGAGTAATCATAATTTAATTTATTTTTTACTATTTCTTCTCCTATTTGGATTGCTTCTAACATTGAACAATTTGATTCAATTCCTCCACCAATATTATAAACTTCGCCACTTGTTGGGTTTAAATAATATTCATGAAATGCATTAACAAGATCACTTGAATGAATATTATCTCTGACTTGTTTTCCTTTATATCCATAAATTGTATATTTTTCTTTCGTCATTATGCACTTAACTAAGTAAGAAAGAAATCCATGTAATGATGTTCCAGCATGGCCCGGCCCGGTTAGACAACCACCCCTAAAGCAAACAGTATTTAACCCAAAATATTTTCCATATTCTTGAACTAGTATATCTGCAGATGTTTTTGATGCACCAAAAACAGAATGAAGAGTATTGTCTATAGACATTTCCTCATCTATTCCAAATTCATACTTTGATCCATTTTTAATTATGTACCTAGACTTTTCTTCAACAAGATCTAGCTTGTTTGGATTGTCTCCATAAACTTTGTTTGTTGAAGTAAAAATAAATGAAGCTTCAGGACAGTATTCCCTATAAGCCTCAAGTATGTTAAGAGTTCCAAGAGAGTTTACCATGTAATCCAATCGAGGATTTATAGCAGCCCAATCATGTGATGGTTGTGCTGCAGCATGAATAATTAAATCTATATTTTTCCCATAGTCTTTAAAAATTTTATTGATTTTTTCACTATTTTGTATATCTTGATTAAAGTGTTCGTAATTTTTGATTTCTTTCTTTAACATTTTTCTATTCCATAAAACAGAAGCATCTTCTCCAAAAAATTTTTTTCTTGAATTATTATCAATTCCTAAAATCTTAAAACCTAGGTTAGAAAAATATTTTACTGATTCTGATCCTACTAAGCCATCAGAGCCAGTTATTAGAACGTATTTATTCTTTGACATTTTAAACTACTAACATGTTAATTAAGTAAAGTATAATTATTTAAATTAACTAAATCGGAAAAGAATGTTTAAAAAATTAAAAAAGTATTTCTTCGTTTTTAAGCTCAGAATATATAGAAATTATAATTTTTTTGTATTTAAAAAATTAATGAATGAACCAAATCTTGAAAGAAAAAAAGTTTACTCTTTACCCGAAAATGTATTTTTAAATCTTTTATTTGAAGATAGGTATTCTATGAACTGGGACATGAGGAAAAGACATCTTGAGTTAATAACAAACCAAAAAAGAAACAAAAAAATAAAAGATATAGTTCGATATTTTAAAAGTAAAAAAAATTATGAGAAATCACTAGTAAAAATAGTTGAAACAAATAATAAAGAATTATACAAAGAACCAATTAGTCATAATAAAAATTTTTGGGATGAAGGTAATAATTATTTTATTTACCCTATAGTATTTGGATTCAAAAAAGATGTCGTTGCCTATCAGGATGCAAACAAATATATTAAAAATAATAAATTGAACCTATTCTCGAAAGAGTACTTTGAAAGCTTAGATGATATGTCAGACAAAGAAATAGAGAATTTTTTAAAAACAAACCCTATAGAGATTACTAATAATTGCATAACTAGCGGAAAGCATAGAGCATGTGCGATGATTGGTAGGTTAATAAATGAAAAAAAATATATTCCGCTTTATGCACTGATAGGGTAGATTTTATTTTATGAACAACCTAAAAAAAATAAACTTCACCAATTTTTATTTAAATAGGAAAATCCATGAATAAAATACTTACTTTTTTTAAAACAAGAATTAAAAAAATTTTAAATAAAGATATTTATTTTTATATTTTAGCAAAAGTAAATTTGAGGAAATATAACTTTACTAAAGTTGAAAAATATGAAATTTCAACAGGATATTCAATTGTAGAAACTCGAAGCTTTATCAATTACCCCGTAAATGAAATAAATTGTATTTTAAATTCAGAAATTGGTTATATTTATGTTCCTGTTAAAAAAACCCCTCACTTTATATTGATTGAAGAATATCTTAATTCAAACAAAATAAATGAAGATTCTAAAAATAAATACATAAATTATCTTAATTTGTTTCATAAAAACATAGAACCTCATAAAAAATTTGATAATTTTATTAAATTAGCTGATGATATTAAACAAGATACTTCAAAAGTTAACTTAATAATAAAAAGAGAAGTAGAGCTTTTGTTCATGGGCCCAGCGAAACTGATCGATGGTCTTCATAGGTTATCAATACTATCATCATTAGGAATAAGTAATGCTAAATGTTTTATATTGGATAAAGAAAAAAATGAGAGAAAATAAGTATTATGTCAAGAGAATATCAGCATAATTTTTCTGAAAAATTTCCAGAACTTTATGATATAGAAGGAAGGGTTAGGAAAGCTTCAAAAACAATAAGCATTTTACAGGACGCTCTTGGAGAACTTAGCTCATTTAACTTATTAGACATTGGTTCATCAACTGGGATTATGACAAATGAATATTCAAAATATTTTTCACATACTGTTGGGATAGATATAGATAAAGAGGCAGTAGAATTCTCAAAGAAAAATTATAAAAAAGACTCCCTAGAATTTCTCTGTGTTCCAATAGAAGAAGTTGATTACAGAGATGGCTATTTTGATGTAATTACTTGTTCCCATATTTACGAACACGTTCCTGATGCTAATGAACTATTAAAAGAAATTTATCGCTTGTTAAAGCCCGCAGGTGTTTGTTATTTTGCAGCTGGAAATAGATATAAAATAATTGAAGGACATTATAAACTTCCATTTCTTTCCTTTTTTCCAAAAAAATTATCGAATGTGTATTTAGTTATTACAAACAAAGGTAAAAAATATTATGAAAATCATTTATCATTAAGAAATTTAAAAAAATTGGTAAATGATTTTGAAATAATCGACTATACAATTGAAACTATTAAAAATCCAGAAAAGTATAATGCTACTGATTTAATAATACCCAACTCTTTAAAGCAAAAAGTTTACCTTTTCTTAACAAAGTTCTTTTACTTTCTTGTGCCTACTTATTTATGGGTATTGAAAAAAAATTAATCTAGATTAAACCATCATATTCAGATAAAAAACTGTCCAAATCTTCTGGTGTTCCGATTCCCCACATTTTATCAACTTCATTGATTACAATTCTTTTATTGCTTTCAATCGCCTGATTGTAGACTGGACAAACATAAAATTCACCGTTAACTCTTAAATCTTTTCTAATCATTTCTTCAGCACAACTCACATAATCCATACCTTTTTTCCAGTAATATACTCCAACTGTTGCGTTATTGCTTATGGGATTTTTTTCTGCAACTTCTGTTACATTGCCTGAGTTATCAATTTTTGCATAAGACCATTTAGGATGAGTAGCATTAAAAGTTAAGATTCCACCATCAGCTTGAGTAGAGGTAAATTTATACATTACTTCCCTTGGGTTCCACAGAATAAATTGGTCAGAATTTGCAATAAGTAAAGGATCTTCATTATTTATAAACTCTTTAGCCATTAATGTAGTAGATGCAGCTCCTTCAGTAACCTTGTCTAGGGTAACTATTTTTGCTTCAGGTCTTATTAATTTAAGCATTTTATCAATGTTGTATTTTTTGACATGTTCTTTCTGCACAATAAATATATAGTTTGCGTCAATATTTAGATTCTCTACTACTACCTGAATCATAGGCTTTCCTTTTATTTCGATAAGTGGTTTTGGAAATACATAACCTTTTTCAGTAAAACGTGACCCCAGTCCCGCCATTGGAATTAAGATATTTAGTTTTTTGTTCTGATACTCGTTTAATTTATTTAGATTTTCCATATTTTTAGAATTTAATATATCATAATACAAACCTTCATTTATGTCTGAGCTATCTTCTACAAAGTAATTTCTTGCACCACTTAACGAAGCACCAAGTCTACCTACAGGAGAATCTTCAATTATTAATGTTTCATTCGGTAGTATCGAGAATTCTGTCATACATTTCCAATATATTTCAGGATGTGGTTTAGGGTTTACCACATCTTCATTTGAAACAATTTTGTCAAAAAAATCAATAATTTCTAATTTTTCCAAGACTTTATAAACAGTTTGAGAAATACTATTAGAAGCACAAGCAATCTTTATGTTGTTGTCTTTTAATAATTTTAACAAATTATAAACCTCTTCATTCTTTTCAATTTTTTCTAACAAAGCAAGAGTATTTTTTTGTTTATTTTCCCAGATAGTTGAAAACTTATTTTCTTCTAGTCCCTTTTCTTCTTTTAGAATTTCAAGCTTCCTATTTGTTGGCAAACCATCATATATTCTAAGATGATCCTCATATGAGATTTCATATTTTTTATCAATATCAATTAGTGCAAGATTTAAAGCTTCAAAATGAAACTTTTTTGAATCATAAAGCACACCATCAAGGTCAAAGATAACTAAATTTATCACTAATATTTATTTTAAGCAAGGTTTATGATTGTATAAGGAATTTAAATGAAAACTTTGTTAATTGCTCATAGAGGCAATACCCTTGGCCCCGATGAGAAGAATGAAAATGAACCAAGTTATATAGTTAATTCTATAAAAGAAGGTTTTGATTGTGAAATTGACTTAAGACACGACAACATATCAAATCAGTTTTATCTTGGACATGATTCAAATCAATACAAAATTTCTAAAGAGTGGCTACTTGAATACAAAGATAATTTATGGATACACTGCAAAGACTTCGACTCACTTAATATCTTGAGCTTATTTGATGAATCATTAAATTATTTTTGGCATGAAAATGATAAATTTACACTTACTAGTAAGGGTTATATTTGGACATATCCAAATAATATGACTTCAAAAAAAAGCGTCATAGTCTCTTTAGGGCCCGAGAGGCCTAGTGAGGAATGTTTTGGTATTTGTTCAGATTATGTTCAAAAGTTAAAGTAATTATTTTATGAATGATAAAAAAAAAGTAACATTTGTTTTTCAAAAAGCTAGAAAAGATAGGTTAAATAAAAATATCCCTTTTGCAAAGGATATGTTCTATACATATTTTAGTTTTTCAGAAGTTGCCGAGACAGAACTTATAGAATTTGGGGATGTTCCTCCAGGACGTAGGTATAAATATTTATGGAAATTTGAAAACTCTATAAGAAGTGCTTTAAAAATTCCAATGTACTCACTATACCTAACAAATAAAAGAAATTTTCAAAAGTTTGCTATCAGTGATCATGTAATATTAGGAACAAACAGAGTAGCAACGTCTTGTTTCCCTATGATGTTGGCAATAAAATTGTTAAATAAGAAAGTAAAATTTACTTTTTTTGTTCTAGGTCTTTACGCATCACGCCCTAAATATTTTATCTTAAGAGGAATTCAGTCAGTTTTTTATTTTTTACTATTTTCTTTAACAGACAATATTATTTTTATTGGTCAGGGTGAATACAAGCATGCTTTAAAAAAATCAAAATTTCATAAGAGAAAGTTTTCATATATACCTTTTGGAATAGATGTAAACTTTTGGAAAACCGAATGTACTCCTTCGTTTGATAAAAAGAAAGAGATTTTATTTGTTGGTAATGACAGCAGTAGAGATTTTGAGTTAGTTAAACAAATTGCCAAACAAATGCCTGACTACAAATTTATTTTTGTAACTTCAGGAATAGAAAAAGAAGATACAGGAGATAATGTAACACTATACTCTGGCACATGGGGAGATCCTGTCTTAAGTGATTTGGAATTAAAGTCTATTTATGAACAATCAAAACTCACAATTGTCCCTATGAAAGAAACATTACAACCGTCTGGGCAAAGTGTAGCTTTACAGTCAATGATTATTGGTACACCAGTTTTAATTAGTAATATTTCTGGACTATGGGATAAAGAGAAACTAGTTAATGGTGAAAATATTTACATAATGGATACTAATAAAGCTGAGGACTGGGTAAGTAAAATAAAATACTTATATAAAAAAGAAAATGAATTAAGTTCTATATCAGAAAAATCAATAGAAACTGTGATAGACTCGTTTTCGATTCCTGTATTTTTTAACAATGTTAAAAAAACAATTAATTTTTAACTTTTTTATTTAATAAGGTAGTTAATTTTGAATTAATATATGTTTATGGAATTTACATTTGGAATAATTACTTCAGGAAATAATTTTCATCAGATTAAAAAAATTATTGAAAGCATTAAAAATTTATCTATAAAGAATTATGAAATATTAATTATTGGTGGAGATAATACATATGAAACAGAAGAGTCCGTTATATTCCATCCTTTTAATGATGAGTTAAAGAAAGGTTGGATAACTAAGAAAAAAAATATTATTACAAAAAAAGGAAAATATGAAAATATTGTTTATCTGCATGACTATATTATTTTTGATAAAAATTGGTACAAAGGTTTTTTGAAGTTTGGAAATGAATATGATATTGCTATGAACAAAATTTTAAATAAAGATAAAAAAAGATTTAGAGATTGGACCTTATGGCCAGAAAATGAAAATTTTATAGACGATTTTGTAAGTCAAAAACTTAATTGTTTATTACCATATAACGCAGACCATCTTAGTGAGTATATGTACATATCCGGAACCTACTGGGTAGCAAAAAAGAAAGTAATGGAAGAGTTCCCATTAAATGAAAAATTGCTATGGGGTGAAGGAGAAGATGTAGAATGGTCAAAAAGAGTTAGGCAAAAATACAAATTCAAAATGAATAAATATTCAAAAGTCACATGTTTGAAACAAAAAAGAAATGATTTTAAAAAAACCTCTTTGAGAGATTTAAATAAGATAAATAAATACATTAATAACTCTTAAAAATAGTAGTAATTTTATTTTTCTCTTAGGAAAATAAGATAAATCTCATAAATATGAAATAAATTAAATTATCATTCATTTTGATGTTAACAATTTATTATCACCCATCTTATGGTCGACAAAAAAAGATTTTTCTAACAAGAAAATTAAGGTATTCAAAAATTTTAATTATTTTTGAATATTTTTCTTGGAAATTTAATTTACCTTTAAATAACAGTATTATTTTTTCAGGACCCAGAAAATTACAAAATAATTTGCTTAAAAGTTTCAAGAGCAATAATGAAGTTTCTTTTAATAATTATAAATTTTCAAATTCATATATTGTCCAATTTGATGATTTTGGAAAAAAAATATTTAAAAAGGTTTTAAATAAATTTCCTAATTCAAATATTATTGTTGGTCCGTTATACGACCAAGAAGAATTAAAAGAATTATCAAGTGAATTATCAGCAAACAAAAATATAAAATTATGTATCGCTTCTGATATTGTGAAAGAATATTTTAATGAGTCATTTCCATTTAATATACCTGAGGAGCAAATTGTAGTTCTCCCGATTGGTGTAATAGAGCAAGCTAAAAAATCTAAAAAAATAAAAAAAGATAATAAATTAAAATGTTTAATCTACTTTAAAAAAAGAAATATAGAAGAATTAGATTTGATAATAGGAACTTTGAAAAATAGAGAAATTGATTACAAAGTTTTCAAATATGGATCTTACAATAATAGGAATTTAATTAAATATGCTAAAGAAGCTGATTTTGGAATAATATTAGACAAAACAGAAAGTCAAGGAATAGCAACATTAGAAATTATGAGCTGTGGGTTGCCTCTCATAGTATGGGAATATAGCGTTATAGAAAAGAATGGAAAAAAATTTAAAAGTACATCTGTGCCTTATTGGTCAGAAAAGTGTGGTATAAAAATTAATTCAATTAAAAATTTTGATGATGATCTAAATTATTTTATTGATAATATAAATAAATTTAAACCTGAAGATTTTATAAATGAAGAAATGACTTTTGCTGTGTCTTCTCAAAGATTAGTTAATAAGTTTAATTAAATAAATAAAATTTACTAAGATTTAGTAATATGGATTTATTTATATGATGTTAGCTACATTTGGTGGGCTTTTATTTAAATATCTAATTCTGTATCTATATCTTTTTCTCACTGGAAAAACTACAATTTTTCTAATTGATTCTTTAAGAAAGAAAAAATTAAAAGAGGACTACCTCTTATTTACAAAAATTGAAATTCTTTACCCTTTAATAGGAATTATTTTTATTGGTAATTTGCTTTTTTTATTAAATACTTTTTTTCCTCTTGAAAACTTAATAGTAAGCTTTGCTCTTTTTCTATGTATAGTTCCTGCTTCTATCGATATCTTTAAAAATAAAAATATATTAAGTCATATAGAGTTAGTAAATATTTACAATATCTTCTGTTATCTGGTTATCCCATCAATCTTAGTTATATCAACATTTGATATTAACTTTAACTATGATGCAGGTTACTATCACTTATTACACCAAAACTGGTTAAGAAGCTCAAATTTGATAGTTGGAATGGTTAATATTTTTTGGCCACTAGGAATGTCATCAATTTATGAATATATTTCAGCAGTATTGTGGTTTGATAAATCTTTTGTTTTACTTCATTTCTTGAATTTGTATTTTATACACTTCTTTTATTTATTTATTTCTTCAAACTTGTTTAATTCAAAAAATAAATATTTATTTAATTCGTCAATATTCATTTTAACTTTTTCATTATTAGATAATTTTGGAATAGGTGGAGGTAGAAATGGGTTTCTCTACATTCAAGGCGTAACAAAACAAGATGTAACTGTGGGAATTCTTTTCTTTTATTTAGCAATGGTAATGATTCTAAAAATTAAAGAAAAAAATATTAAGAACTCAGAGTTAGTTTTAATTTCATTTATATTGTTGTTTGTATATCAGATTAAAGTTTCTGGCGTATTGATTTTTTATCTTTTTATTATTTTGCTTTTTTTTCAAATCAGGGAAAGCAGAAATTCTATATCAGAAATAATTAAACTTATTTTTCCTGCTGTAATATTGGGTACCTTGTGGATTATTAAAAGCTTATATACAACAGGTTGTTTAATTTATCCTGTAAACATTACTTGTTATGAGGGCTTTGATTGGTATATTAAAAATTCAACTATAAGTTTTGAAGCTATTACAAAGGAAGCAAGTTTAGCATTTGATAATTCAATATCGTTTGTAAAGTGGGCAACAACTGAAGGATCATTTGAATACAGAAACCAAGTATTTAGTAATTTTATATTTTCTTTTGCAGCAATTGTTTTTATAAAGATACTTTTATTTAAAAGGGAAAAAAACACAGCAAGCGTAACTTTTCCTATTGTATCCTTTATTTTTTTTAGTTACCTTTACTTAATATTTTTTGGTCCTATTCCAAGATATGCTGTAGGCATCTGTATGGTCACTATAGGATTTCTAGGAATTTTTTCTTCAGAAATAAAATTAAATATTTCAGAATTAAGCAAGTACTTTATAGTTTTTGTTTCAGTTTTATTTATTGTAAGAATGACAGCATATTCTGCATTTATAAATAATGAGAATTTTCGTTTATTTGACCCTCGAGATAATTATGAAATAAATACAGAAATAGGTTTTGAGAGATATTCTGAAAATTGGGTTACACCATTAGACAAAGATCAATGTTGGTCAAATATAGAATGTACTCCATCTAAAGTAGAAATAAAATTTCTTGAAGAGGGCATCTTTAAAGTAGCTTATAGAAATACTGGATAAATATATTTAATAAAAAATAAAGTAAATAAATATATTGATATAAAATTGATTGATGACATACTTAAATTTTGTTTCTATTCTTTTATCAAATATATTTTATTCATTTTATTTTCTCAAAAGAATAGAAACAAAAAGTCCAGACATCATAACAAATGGTTTAGAAAATTTAAAAAATGATTTTGAGAAAATAAACTTTCCCGCTGCTTTAAATTTTAATATTTTTATCATCTCGTCATTAATTGGTATAGCCACCGCTGTAATTGCATACTATCTTGTATTTAAAAAAATTAATCTTGATAATTTAATTCAAATTTTAATGAGCTCTGTTTTCTTATTTTTTATAAATATTGGAACAACTTTTACAATGTTATACTTTTTTAGAATTTTTAATATTGCAAGATCTACTCTTTTAGTTAATTTTTTCTTTTATCCAGTAATTTTTATTATCATAATTATTCTTTTAAAGTCTAACTATTTAATAAAAAATTTAGATAACAATTTAATTAAACTTATACCAAGTCTATTAATAATAAGTATTGGGGTCCTCCTACTTTATCAAAATAGAGAAACTGACATAAATATAACAACACAAGTTCCAAATCTATCAACTGAAAACAATTATTCCGTAGGAGATATATTAAATGAGAATATTGAATGCAGTGAGTGGTCAGGAAGTAATAATTTTAAATCTTGCCTAGTCGGCTCTTCATCTGAAATTATTGAAAAATTAGATAATTCATTAAATAATATAACTTATTTCAATAATAAATTATATATTCTTTCCTCAAGCGGAGTGATATATGAATATAACTATCAAGAAGGCGTTTCCATATTTTTTGATGTAAGTGATAAGTTGCGAATTGGTACCGATGGCAATCCAGAAAATTTGTTTGATCTTGTTTTTCATCCCCAGGAAAACTTCTTTTTATTGAGTTATGCTGATCTTGAAAATGCGTTAACAGTAGAGAAATATTTCTTTGATAATGGGGAAAATGTTTCTAATGATAATTCTGAAATTTTATTAAAAATTCCTAATGTAGCTGGACATTATTCAGGAAATCTTATTTGGTCAGACTTTTTTCAAGACTTTTTAATATCTGTTGGAGATATGCAAACACCATTTAAAGAAATATTTAACTTTGAACCAGTAGACACAACCTCACCAAGGGGAAAGATACTCTTCTTAAATAAAAAAATTAGTAATCCCGATTTAATTAGTGCAACAAATTTGTATGAACCAAGAAATGATATATTAGCTTTTGGTCTCAGAAATCCGTGGACGATAATTGAACACAATGAAAAACTTTTTATTCCTGATGTAGGACATTTGCAAAATGAAGAATTAAATATTATTGATTTAAATGACTTTGAAAAAAATAATAATAAACCCTTTCTGTTTGGGTGGCCTCTCTATGAAGGGAACGTTAATCATAATATAAATTACCCCGATGTCTTTTATTGGGAAAATGATTCCCCAACCTCAGTATTGCCTTATATAAATGAAAATATTTTGTCACCAGCTTTATATTATGACCATCAAGCTCCAACTAAATTTAGAGCAGCAATTATTGGCGGTGACATTTTTAAAGATAAAGAAAGTCAATATTATGATAAGTACGTATTCGCTGATTTTTTAAGCAAAGAATTATTTGCATATGATTATAAAAATAATTCCTTATATATGATTCCTCTTTCTGATAATTTAAGAGGTAATATTACGTCAGTTATAGTAAGCCCATTTAAAGCAGACAATGTAATAGCTACAACTCAAGAAGGAACCTTAGTTCAAATTCAACTACCAAAATTTGATGATAATTAAATTTTTAATTATTTTTTGGATACAGATAAAGAGAAAAATGCTTTTCAAGAATTTTCTCTGGTAGAAGGAACAATAAAAAAGTCACCAATCTTTTCCTAAACCTAAATTTTTGCATATAAATTTTAAAAAAAGAATTAACAAAAACAAACCTATATTGGATTTTAGTAATTGCATTTAAATCTTTTAAATTATAGAAATGATTAACTTTAATCAAATTATCTTTAATAATGTAATTAAACTTTTGTTTATTTGACCAGAGATTTTTTTTTGCAAGAAATGCATTTGTATCATTATACGCTTTTATTAAAGAGTAATAAAAAAGTTTAATATCTTTATATTTTTTATTTACGTCAACTTTTGTTCTTGAAGAATTATCATGTTCAATTTTTTTAATAAAATTACTAGTATCTAAATACTTAATTTTTGTACTAAATAATTTAGCTCTATTTATTAAGTCATTATCTGACCAACCCCACTCCCACATATATTCATTAAATCCATTTATGTTTCTGAGAAGAGATTTTTTAATCAAGAAATTGCCTGGATCAGATGGTTTGTCAAAAAATACTACTAAATCATATTTTTCATAATCTAAATTATTAAACTTTTCAAAATCAATTATTACATCGGCATCTATTTTTAATATATAATCACCTTTAGATAAGTAAAAACCAATATTATAAGCTCTAGTTAACCACCATTTTTTTTCATTCTTTACTCTATATATTTTTATTTTTTTATTATTTTTATCTAAAAATGATTTTTTAAGTTCTTCTTTTGAATTCCAGTCAATTATTAATTGTTCTTCTATATTTTTTAATTTTTTTATTTCTCCAATACTTTTTTTTAGTTGGTCGTGCCTATCCATTGTGCAAGTAACAACTGATATATTACTTTTCATATTTTTCAAACCTCTAGAGTTTATTTAGACTCATTTTGATGGTAATGATATTCTTACTAAGTTTCCATTTCCTGAAGTAATCAAAACAGAGTTTTTATTATATGGGTCTAAAATCACAGAAGTAATATAACTATCGAATGTTTCTAATGGAAATTGATAAACTAAATTTTCTTTATAGTCATATGCAAATAATTCTTGACTTAGGTAATCTGCAAAGAAGTAGTGTTCAAAATATTCACTGGTGTCATCCCCATTAACTTCGCCACCAATAAAGGCGGCCCTATAAAAGGTAGTTCCTATGTGCTGATAATATACTTTTGGAGGAATGCTGTTTGAATAAATAAATTCGTTAATTCTTTGAGGGGTATTATCTTGCCATAGAAAAATTTCATTAAAGATTATTTCATTATCAATTGATGCTTCAAAATAAGGCCATCCAAACAGAAAGGGTTTATTATTATTTTTTTCAAAGTCATTTAAATCAATAATATTTAATTCTTCTTCCGAATGGTTGCCAATATCTGGAACGAACAAAAGATTTTTATACTCATAAGTCTTCCATGGATTCCTTAGGCCAAATGCTAAGATATCTTTTCTGTATTCATACATATCAGTTGTGCTTAATAATTCAGGATTTCCAATTTCTT
>CESM01067222.1_pt1 | contig 18928 bp, 18 predicted proteins | sample 361421 | NCBI WGS metagenome assembly CESM01 (sample SAMEA2622219, study PRJEB7988) | marine metagenome | isolation source: saline water (ENVO:00002010), including | reverse complement strand
TGAAGCTTTTGATTATGATCCACACAGTTGGCTAAGTCCAGTTGCTTACAAATCTCAAGTCGATGTTGTTTTGAATGCATTAATCACAGCTTTCCCTGATGGAGAAGCTGATTTCAAGGCAAACGCAGAAGCATACTCATCCGAACTTGATAAGTTAGATTTAGATTTCATTGCAGCATTTGGTGAAGGCGGTTCTTGTGAAGTTGCAGGTGCCGAGAAGACAATTGTAGCAAATCACAATGCTTACTCATACATTGGTCAAAGATACGATATTGAAATATTAACAGTTCATGGATTGGATCCTGAGGGAACTCCTTCACCAGGAGATGTAGCAGAAGTTGTTAATAGAATAAAAGAAAAACAAATAACTGTGTTATATCTCGAAGAGTTTACAAACAATGGAACAGTAGATAGTATTGTACAGCAAGCAGCTGACGACGGTATCACGTTGTCATTGAAGACATTGTACACAATGGAAATGCCGCCTAAAGATTCCAAAGATAATTATTTAACATTGATGAATAAGAATCTGGACAGTCTTGTCTCAGGTATAGGATGTTAATCCCAGAAACAATCAAAGGAGGCAAATAGTGGAATTCTACAATGTAAAACTAAAAAAGAAAGTTGATGTCGACAAGAAAGATTTTGAAGTTATTACTATGAAGAATGGCAGACCGGCAGCTAAAGCTGTAGTTACCATTGATGGTGAAATTCACAAGATGTTCAAAATACTTTCAAAGGCAGACGCTAATAGATATGCATAAGTTCGAAGAATTATCCTGTTAAATTTATGCATACAAACAAACTATCGCCGCCCTTGAAGGTAGACAAACTAACCGTTAATCGATCTGGTAGACAGGTATTGGAAGACGTTTGTGTTACCATTAATAGTGGTGAATTTGTCGGACTAGTAGGTCCTAATGGGGGAGGGAAAACAACGTTTCTCCTCTCAATTTTGGGTTTGCTTAAGTCTAAAAAAGGCAATATCGAGCTTTATGGACAGAATAAGCCTTCAAATCTTATTTTTAGAAAGTTGGGTTGGGTTTCTCAACATGCATCGAACATCCCAAAAAACGTAAAAATAACAGTTAGAGAACTGGTTCAACTAGGTACTCTGAATTCAGGTAATATGTTTTGGAGATATGGTGCAGAGCAGAATACTAGAGTTGACCAAGCAATTAGGCAAGCAGGATTACAAGACGTACAAGATCGGAATGTTTCTAAACTTTCCGGAGGGCAACGCCAACGTGCAGTTATAGCAAGAACTCTTGCTTCTGAAGCTGAGTTTATCCTTCTCGATGAGCCTCTTGTTGGTGTAGATCGCAATTCTAGGAATTCAATGCTTAAATTTTTGGACAGTCTTTGTCATGAATCTCAAAAGACAATTTTAATGGTATCACACGATATAGCTGCAATTCAGCGTACTTCACATAGAATGATATATCTAGAAGAAAGAATAAGATATGACGGGGCTGCAGACTGTTTTCCCAGTTTGGATGAGTTGGCCAATTTGCGAGGTATTGAATCTATTCATGAAGATGGAATTATTGAAAATAAGCTTTACCAACTAGAGGATATGGGCGGTAAATAATGGATGTCGGAGAAATAGTACTGAAACTAATCGTTCCGATTTTAGAGATACTTGCACCTTTAGTTCCTGGGGAAATTTTTCCCTATTTCTTTACAATAGAAATGTTGCAAAGGTCGTTAATTGCAGCATTAATAGTCACATTTGTATCTGGTTTTCTTGGAATTTTTTTGTTAATTAGAAACCTTGCACTAATAGGAGACGGTCTAGCTCATGTTTCGTTTGGTGCAGTTGCTTTATCAATGATTTTCGGCGTTGCGTCGGAATTAGAGTTTGCACTCTTTTTGAGTATCGCTTCTGCGATTATAATTTATGAGTTACAAGTAAGAGAAATACTTTCAGGGGATGCTTCGATTGGCATTTTTTTAACTGGAATGCTAGCTTTAGGTTTAGTCGCATTAAGAGTGTGGGGAGGAGGTGTACAAAATGACATTGAAGGGTATTTATTTGGAAATTTATTGCTTGTTGATAAAGAAAGTTTTAATATTATTTGTATTGTTTCCATCATATCCATATTCTTCCTTTTTATTTCGCACAAAATTTTACTTATTACTAGTGTGGACCCTCTTGCTGCCCAAGTTCAAGGCATTCCAGTAAGAATGACAGGGCTTGTTTTTAGTATAGTTACAGCAGCAACTGTTGTTAGTATGGTTCAAGTGATGGGGGCTTTACTAGTAACTGCATTATTAGTCACACCTTCAGCGACCTCTCAATTAGTAAGTACTAGCTTTCGATCTTCCTTTATGTGGGCACAATTTTTTGGTTTTAGCTCTGTTATTCTAGGACTTTATTATTCAGCAGAATTAGAAACTGGAAGTGGTTCTATGATTGCTCTAGTTTCAGCAATAATATTTGGTTGCGTAGCAATATTTCAGCTAGCCATAAAGCCTTTAATTTTCACGTCAGAAAATAATTAAGTAGTTTTTAAATTTCATTATTCACTACCGCTTGCTTTATATTGAGTATTCCTCGATGCGTAGTCATGGAAGGATACTGCGTAAAGTGCAAAGCCAAAAGAGAAATAGGTAACGGACAAGAAGTCACAATGAAAAATGGTCGCAAAGCAATGAAGGGATCATGTGGAACCTGTGGCACTGGAATGTACCGCATTCTCGGCAAAGCATAAGTTAGTTAGCTAAATTCATTTTAGCCAATGAGGTAGTTGCTACGCTCTCAAATAGTCTATAAAATTTTAACTATTTATGAGCATTAGCAGCTGCTATCTCGTTAAGATTTAAGTCTTTTTTCTAAATGTTTTTCAATTATTTTTAAGTTCATTTTATTAGACTTCCAGAATACATCAAATATGTCTCCAGCAACTGGAATAATTCCTACGGCTGTGTCCAATATAATATTTAGAAACATTGAAAGTATTGCTCGTTTGGGCAATTTCATTTTGATGGCTGCCCTCAACATATATAGTGAAAAGACTCCACTTACTATGTCCCCGCCCCCGGGTATGATTCCAAGTAGTGCGTCCATTCCAAATTTTATTTTAGTTCCTGGAATTGTAAAGCTTTCATCTAGATTTTTACTCAGTTGTCTTAATCGAACAAGTTTCTCATCTAATATTTCCTTTTCATCGTTATTCATATTTATTTCTCTTGATTAGTTAAAAAGTATTTTATTTTATCTCTTAGCGGAATGCTTTCGTCAGGTTTATTCTTGTTTTGAATAGCTATATTTAACCAAGCCTTCATTTTTGAGTCTATAATTGCATATATTTTATTTCTTCCGATTCTTTTTTGAGAGATTATCTTTGCCTCTTTCAAGTTTGCAAGATGTCTTGATACGGTAGTCTGATCTTTTCCAGATATTTTAGTTAAGTCGGAAACGTTATGTTCCTTAATCATCAGCGTTTCAATTATTTTCAATCTCGTAATATTTCCTAAGGCTTTGAAAATAACGGCGTCCATAAATAGATGTACAAATGTACATATATTAATATATCTAAAGGCCCGCAGAAGCGATAAATGCTAACATTGCAACACCCATTCCTTGTTTTATGCTCTTTTGACCTGAAAAATAGTTTTCATTCCTAGCGCTTTGAAATCCAATTAACATTAGTAAATTTGCTGCAGAGATTCCAATTAAATAAGCGTTTAAGGCCATTCCATCAAATTGAGGAACTGCAGTATAGCTTAGTGAAATGGCTGTAACCAAAATAACGCCCGCTACAATTAGGGAATTCTGAGTCCCTATTCTTGCAGGCAATGTTAATCTATCCTTATCGCCTTTAAGATCTTGAATATCCTTAATGATTTCACGAGAAACTGTTGCTAGAAAAGCTAGTCCAAACATCCATAAAGTAGGCCCCGGATCGTTAACAACCATTCCGGCAAAAAGGAATACTGCACCAGACATAAACCCTACTGCAATATTTCCGGAGATGCCTAGAGCTTTTAATTGATTTTCATATGATATAAGAGTTACAGTTCCTATTAATGCTATGATAAAAGGTAGCTTATTGGCGAGTCCAAAAAGAACAACTAATAATCCTCCTCCCAACAGGAATTGTGAGTAAAGCAGAGTAGTCTCAGCACTGACCAACCCTGCAGGAATAGGCCTATTTGGATGGTTTTCTTTATCAGATTCTCGATCATTATAATCATTTAGTGCGTTACCTCCACCAACAAGCATCATTGCTGAAATTGATGCAATTAATATTTCTACCTGAAAATCTACTATGCTATCTCCAGTTGCAATAAAAGACCCAGCGACTACAGCAACTGCAGTTAGCAGTACATTTCCGGGTCTCGTTAGCGCAAGATATGGATTCATAGGGATCAACTTCCTATTTTGCAATTCGGCTGGGTTTGAAAAGATGACCGGTAATGTAATTTTACTTATTTTTTCATAGTTGGAAAAATTATGGTAAAAGTAGTCCCCTCGCCTAATTTAGATTCAAGTTTTAATTCTGCGTCGTGTTTTTCAATAATTTTCCTAACTACGTGCAATCCTAATCCAGTACCTTTACCAGGCTCTTTAGTGGTAAAAAAAGGGTCGAAAATTTTCTTTTGAGTAGCTTCATCCATTCCGCTGCCGTTATCTTTCACAGATATTGAGCACATATTTTTTGAACTTTTAGTTATTAGCCATAATTTACCTTTATCATTCATCGCATCTACTGCATTATTGACAAAATTAGTAATTACCTGAGTAAGTTCAGACGAGCTTCCTATGACTACAGCTTCAGCAGTATACTGTTTTACTATTTCTATAGAATTTAAATTTCTTGTATGTTTTGAAATTTCCATAGATTTATCAGCTATATCATTTAAATTTATAGTTGAATTTCCCGTAGTTCTTGCATCTCTTGCGTGTGTAGATAAATCATTAACAATTTCAGAAATTCTTTTTGAAGCTTCTACAATTTCGTGAGCGTCTCCCTGAATACGTGGTAAATCATCATCATCAACAATAGATTCGGATAAAGCCATAATGACTTGTAAAGGATTCCTAATTTCGTGAGCAATTCCTGAAATAACAACTCCTAGGCTTGCCATTTTCTCAGCTTGGATTAACTCTTGGTTTGTTTGTTCAGCCTCATTTTGAGCATTAATTTTGTCAGTAATGTCAACCCCATAAATATTGACGTAAGAATGGGTCTTAATTGGAACAAATGTACAAGCGTAAACACGTTCACCTAATGTGTGGTTTACATCTAGGTAAGTATTATTCTTAAGGCACTCATTAATTGTTATTTGCAATACATCGGGAACTATTCGGCCAACACCAGAGTCTAACTCTGGTAAAATTTGTTTTTTTGCAGGTGCATTTGCGAATATCACTTTACCACTTTTATCAACCCTAATAACAGAATGGGGGTTTTCTTCTGGGAATCTAGCTAAATTTTCTATTTCTTTTTGGCTTTCAGTAATATCCACGCCATAAATTATAACGTAATCCTCCTTCTTAAATGGGATGAAAGTAGTGTTATAGACACAGCCTTCAAAAATCAATGTTTTAGATATAGGACTTCCGTCGCCTTCAAGTGCAGCCTTCATAGTTTTAAGAAAATCAATAATTTTTTCTCTATCTCTCAACCTATCTAGCCTACTGAAGATACTATTTTCGGAAGCTTTGTTAGCAAAAAGAAGCTTTCCTTTTGATGAAATCTGAATGACATAGTGAGGATTAGATTGGGGAAATTTTACAGCATCCTCTAGCTTTTTATTAATTTTTTCTAATTTAACTTTTAAATCTTCAACAGATGGCTTATTCGACATTTTCTCTCTTATCTATTTTTTCAAATAAATCTTCCAAGTGTTTATCAGCATTTTTTAGTAAACTTTTATCTCCATTCCAGCTCTCTAGAGCTTCCATATTTTCTAATTCAAATGCTATTAGTGAATCTGTAACCGAGTCTTCTGCGTTCTGTCCTAATTGGCCTAAATAAACAACAGCTAAATCCGTAAATGCCCCAGATGCGAATTTAATATGAAATTCACCAAATGTTATATCGTTCAATGAATCTTTTTTATCTGAACTTACTGCATCTTCCATAAAGTCTTTAACAGCAGTAAACATTCCTCCCATAATATCGCTATCGCCTTCTTCCACGTTACTAGTTGATAAATTTGAAATCACAATTCCAGCTTTCGTGAGGAGAAAAATATTATGCACCCGTCCTCTCTTACTAGGATGTATTAACTTCTCTTGAAGTATTTTTGTCAATTTAGTAAATTCAGCGGTCCGCGCTCCAGATTCATTTAATCCAGCCTTTTCTAGCGAGAAATTATCAACAATTTTTTTAAAGTCATCAAGATCAATAGTTTCTTGTTTCTTTGTCTCCTCTTCAACAAATTTGAGTGCGTTATCTATAGTTTCTCGAACGCTGGCAGTTTGCATAGGTTTTTGTAAATAGTCCATAGCACCATATCTGAATGCTTGAATTGGCGTCTTAATATCTTGATTTCCAGTAAGCATGACGACAGGCATTTGGGGATATCTTTCTTTAACTTCTTTTAGTAATTCTAAACCATTCATTCCTGGCATATCAATATCACAAAACATCATAAGGTATTCATCTACGGCTAGTTTTTCTAAAGCAGCTCTAGCATCTTCAACAACTTCTAGATCTATATCTGTCCACTTTCTAAACATCACATTGAGAGAAATTCTCACAGCATTATCGTCATCTACAGCTAGAATCTTCATTTTTTATCCTAAGTTCTTACCATGATTGCCAATCCCTTTCTTAAAGATAAGCACTAATTACAGGTTTTTCATCCATATGGAAGAAGCTGTAGGTGGCCCACCAAGTAATCATGTCCAAGGCATTCACTAGGTTATTCATTCCAGTAGCATTATTCCCATACCCCCTAGCTTCGTTGTCCATCCAATCTATCATTTCTTGCACAGTGTCGCAGGTTTGGTGATAACACCAGTAGCCATCAACTAGTCCACCAAATCCAAGAGTTACAGCTTCTAAGTTATCTTGAAAAGAGGCGTGGTCACTTCGTGCCGTTGTATCTTCGTAAATTATTATCTCAGGCCTATCTTGATCAACCCAAACATCATACTTCCATGTTTCTTCTGAGTTATTGTCAGATCCAACCAGTATATCTTGCTGCATCGAGACATTTATGGCGTCAGCACCAATCCACTGGCTGAGATATACTAAATCAGGTTGATCTATTTTGTTATAGTTAAGTGAAGGACCAATATAAATTCTCATTGGCCATACTTCACTATCTTTTGGATATCCATCAGTATCTGGCTGTGGATCTGGATCACAATCCCCGTCTCCACCACCATGTTCGCCACCACAAGGAGCTCCGCCACCTCCGGGCCAGTTAACACCTGCCATATCCAAATTAATGTAATTCATAACAGTCACGTCCGGATATCTATCGGCTAGCGTATCTGTCCAGTAATCACTGCCACGTAATCCTCCTTCCTCACCCGACCATAAGCAATAGACCATTGTCCTTCGAGTATCATATGGCATGGCAGCCATTGCCTCTCCTGCAGCAAGTACCATGGATGTTCCTGCAGTGTTGTCATAAGCTCCAACTCGAGTTCCATAGGTTCTAGATCCCGTTATGTGAGGATCCACTAGCCCTCCATTTATTGGCGGAGCAATATCAAAATGAGCTCCAAATACTAACCATTCATTTGGATATAATGTTCCATCTCGGAATCCACATACATTATAAGCTTCTGGATTAAAATTCCCTAGTACATCTTCTATTGCGAATCTCTGAACTTCTACTCTGAGCCCGTATGAAGTCATCTCGGCAATCAAAAATTGTGCTGCATCCTCGTAAGCTAGGTTTCCTTGTCCGGCCCATCTATCTAAATATCCAACAGCTCCATCGGCAAGATCTAAAATATCTGGAGTTTCGTCAGAAATACGAGCTATACTGTTGAGCACAGTTCGCCCATCAACAAATCCTCTTGAAAATAAACTTCCTTCATCTACAGTATAAGCTGCAGAGACCTCACGTTTTATATTAATCTTAACAGGAACACTGTTACTTGCTTTTTCTTCAGTCGAGTTTAGAGTATAGAATGAGGCGTATTCTTCAGGTTCAACTCTTGATACGGCCAGACTATCTTGATTCATTCCACCTCTCTCCACCCAGTCCTTCCAGCTTTCACTTGGGTCTCTAATTGGCCAAATTTCATTTCCATAACCAGACAGAAAGACAAACGCAGCGTCTATTCTAGGAGGGGCAAGAATTGTAAGTTGTTCAGTTTCTCCCGTTCGCATATCTAAAACAGTACCGTTTTGAATGTAATTTGATGAAGGGTCAATAACCATATGAGGAATAAAAACTGAAATATCACGTTTTGCAGAGATTACTAAAGGCTGAAACTCTCCTCCGACAAGAGTAGTTGGGTTGACTATTACATCGTTAGGAAGAATAGTATTATCTTCGTTATTTTCTAAACACCCTGCGAAAGATACAGCTAAAAATAATGTAACTACGCAAATGTTTAACAATTTATTATTAGACGTATTTTTGCGCATTATCCATCCCATCATTACTAGAATATATAGTTTGGTTATTCTGATAAACAATCTTCATGCATGCATACAGGAGGTTCAAAAAAGATTTTTTCGTCTGTATTTATTCCATGCAATCTTAAAACACTATTTCCTGAAATATCAATTTCAATCGCTGTTTCTATGCTTGGAGGTAAATAATCTTCACCTATATCTCTAAGTGAAAGACGTATTTTATGTCCTTCAGGTACCAAAGCATCCATTGCGAAAAACTCCATCTTCGCCCTTATTGTTTGGCCAGGCACAATATTTTGATATTCAGTTCCTCCTTCATGGTATCTCAAATCCATTATTGCATGTCCAATGTGTATACATTCTCCAGATTCATCGCAATCTTCCATTAATGCATAAATTGAACCTCCTGGACTAGTTAATGGAGTAACGTCCATGTGTAATTGAGGCAACCCTCCGAATCGGAAATCGGAGTTATATGTTTCAGTTTCAAAGATTAGCCAGTCTTCGGCAGCTTCCATACCAGGGTAGACTGCAGTACCCAATGCACTTTCTCCAACTAATGTTAGATTATTTCCTCCCAATGCCATTTCTATTACATTAGAATCTTTTGCAGGATATCGCTCCTCAACTCTCCATTCGCCACGATTATTTTGTATTTCTAAGTATAGGCTTGGTTTAGGCCCTTTTTCTTGTAAATAGTAAGTGAACCATTCAAGTAAATCTTGCATCCAATCAAATCGAACCATTTGTGGATAAGCTTCAGATCCTCTCCCAGGATCAGATCGTTGTTTTTGATAGTCAGGCCTGTCAGGATAATCATGATCCCATTGCCCCATCAAAACCTTTGCTTCTATCCCAGTGTCTAGTAGTGTATTAATTACAGGAACAGCCATGTGAGGATCAACATTCCAATCGTGGAATCCTTGTACAATATAGACAGAGCCTCTATAGTTTTCTAAAACACGGTCAAGGAAGTATCTTTCATCCCAATATCCACTAACCTCACTTCCTCCGAATACGTAAGCTTCGCCTCCGTACAAACTAGAAGCTAAATAGTCGGGACAAGCGTTTTGTAAATTCTGTTCTTCTTTGTCAGCCTCATAGCCATATGAGCCATAAACAACATTGTGCATGAAAGGTGCACGAGCTTCAGATGATCCATTCTTCCACATTAGTTCCCTTACTCCAATAAGTCCTGAGATTGGTACTATGGTTTTTAGATATTCATTTCCATACATTGCAGCTTGCCACGGAGTAGAACCGTCGTAGGATTTTCCTATCATTCCTACATTTCCATTTGACCACTCTTGAGTTGCCAACCATTCGACGGCGGCATTGATCCCCTCTTGCTCAGCAAACCCCATTAAATCCATACAGTGGTTAGAGCTTCCAGTACCAGTTACAGAAACTTGCGCAAAGGCAAATCCATGAGGCAATATATTTTGAATGACACTTACACCTAACCAACTACCTGGTTGGGAGACATCAGGCGTTGAGGCTGAAGTTTCCCCAAAGTAAGGTCCAAATTCAGCTATAACCGGAACTTTCATTCCCGAAGGCACTTTAGGCCTCCAAAATGCTAAACTAATTTGTGGACATTCTCCGCCAAATTGACAACTAGCTGCAGCTCCACCTTCACTCAAAGGTAAATCATAAGGAATCATTACATGAACAGATTCAAACTCATTGTCCGTTTCCAGCAATTCATAAGTTCCTTGATTTAGAACAAAGCTGTAAGGCTGTGTAGTATCATAATCTAACTGACTTCTTGCCCAAACAGGCACTCTCATATCATATTCTCTATCAATCGTCTCTCCAATAAGAAGAAAATATGAGCTAGAAACGAAGATTATGGCTACCGCTATCGAAAAGATTTGTTCAGATAAAGATTTTTGATTCATCTATTAGCAACAGCTATCTGATGAGCCACAACCGCATTCACCTTTAACACCTTCAGGTGCAGGATTAGGATTATTGACCCTAAAGCCTTCGCCCATCTCGCTCACAATGTAGTCAATTTCGGTTCCGCTTACTTTCTCTACATCTTCACTTTTAACTAGAACTTCTAAACCATTAGATTCGAATATTGAGTCGTTGTCGCTTTTATTATCGAACCCTAGGGCATATTGATAACCGCCACTACATCCGCCAGGAAAAACACCTATACGAAGCATTTTGTCATTCATGTCTTGACCGTTTTGAGCTTCTGATATTTTTTTGGCAGCTGTATCTGTTACACTTATCATAATTATACTTATTTACCGTGATTTTTATAGTTTACTGAAAATTATAAAGCAGTTTTTTCTTCACCTAGTGAGTTTGGAATTCTGCTACGATTAAAAGGATTGTATGCTTTTACAGTATTTTTTAAGCCATTGAGTAAAACTTTTGACCAACTTGGCTTAATTTTCAAGTCATAGACAATAAAAGGATTTTTGTAAATTTCTTTTGCAGTCCAAAGGTACATATCTGACGCGGTTTTAACTGCAATTCTCATGTTCTTAGGTATAAACTCGAATCCTAGTTCAGCACGCTTTTGCCACTTGAAGTATAGATGAATTTGCGATCTTATGAAGGCTTTGAATTGTTTAGGCTTTCTTCTAGCTTCTCCTCTGGTTAAACCAGAAAGGCCGAATGCTTCTAAATCTTCAACAGGGAAGTATGTCCTTTTCAGATCTAGGTCTTCATCAATATCTCTTATGAAATTAATAAATTGCATAGCTTTTCCTAAATACCTTGCGGAATCATCGGCATTACTATCAATATTCATTACCTTGTTCATCATCAAACCAATAACTTCAGCTGAGCCGTAGAGGTAAGTGTCTAGTTCATCAAGATCTTCATATGTTGATTTTCTAGTGTCCATTTCCATGGAGTAAAGAAAAGCTTCTACCCATTCAACTTTGAATTCCTTCCTTTCAGATAGCTCAACGAATTCGGTAATGACTTTATTGTCTGATTTTTTACCGGAACGAACACGGTAGTATTCATTTTTAAAATTAATGAACCCTTCAACATCTTGTGGTACAGCATCTACGTAGTCGTCAGCAATTCTAACGAAATTATATAATTGTGTTACTTCTTTTCTAATATTGGCAGGAAATAGCTTCGTACTATAATAGTATGTTGTACTTCCTTTTCTGAAAATTTCATCAGGGTTTGTGGTGGAAATTCGATTTCCATAAGTTTCTGATGAGTACACGTTTTTAGCCATACTAGAATCTACTTCTGATTTGTAGGTATTTAAAGGAGCTAGGTTAGTGCCTAATTTAGAATTCATAATTTGTTCAGTGTCCTTAGAGTGTCTTTGTTCGCTAAATGAATTCCTTCTTGTAATTCACCATCCACGATGCCTCTTGTGCCTAACCCGCCGAGATAAATTTTGGTATTAGGTAATTCTTTAACCAATTCCCTAGCAATCATCTTTGCATTAAACAGATATCTTGCAATCGTAACTGAAATAAAAACGATGTCTGGTCTCGCATGAGTTACAAAATCGATAATGGCTTTGTTTGTTACAGCTCTTTTGTCTCCCATATACCATGCGCCGCCTATGTTAGTCACTCGGTATTTTCTAGTTTTTAGGAGTCCTTCCAGGACTAAATTAGACATACTATGATCATCACCTTCAGGATTGCAGATAACTGCCAAACCTTCGACTAACCCTTTCATTTCAATCTTAGCATTGTAATGTTGAATTATTTTCCTCATAATATTTGTAATCATATGTTCTTGAGCAATTCCAATTTCTCCGTCAACCCAAAGTTTTCCAGTCTCTCGCATTACTCCCGTTACAGAATCAACATAAAACCGTTGTAAACCTACTAATTGAATTAATTCTTCAGCCTTTTCAAATGACATTTCTTCATCGCCAGTTTGTAAGCATCTAGCTAACAAAACTTCCAATTCTTTCTGTCTTTCAACAACTTTGTCATCAAGTTTAGTTTGATTTTTAACAAAGAATTTCCTGACCGATCCAGAATGATATTCTTTTGGTACGTCATCAATGGTTAAATTATCTACAGATCCTAGATACTCAATAACTTTTTGTTTTGATGTTTTCTTTTCGCTATCCCACTTACTTTCAACAAGATAAGCGTATTTTTTGCCTTTTATATTTTTTGTTCTTACGTATACTATGTTAACACCCCCTCCTTTTTCATTTCATTAACTAAAACTTGGGAAGAAATAACAGTGGTTGGAACTCCAACACCAGGATGATTATATTGTCCTGTGTAATATAGATTTTTAACTTTTGAACTTTTGTGTTTTGGCCTAAATACGGCAGTTTGCCACAAGGTATGAGCCATTCCTAATCCAGTTCCTTTGTAAGCATTATATCTGCTTTTGAAATCTCGGTGAGTGAATAGTGACTTTACAACAATATCATCCTTTATTTTTTCACCAGTCCAAGTTTCAAACCTACTTAGTATTTTATCAAAATAAGCCTCACGTACGCTGTCAGAATCTTCTAAATCAGACGCAACTGGAACTAAAAAGAATAAGTTTTCCATCCCTTGCGGTGCAACATTATCGTCAATTCGAGAAGGGCAACAAACGTAAAAGTTGGGATTATCTGGCCACTTAGGAGTTTTAAAAATTTGGTCGAAATGATTATTCCAATCTTCATTGAAAAAGTAATTGTGATGTGTTAGGCTGTCAATTTTGCGATTTACTCCAATGTAAGCTAAATGCATAGAGATAGCCATTGTCTTCTTATTCCAGTAATTGGATTTATAAGTTTGATTCTTTTCATCTAATAATTGAGTTTCACCGTGATGGTAATCTGCGTTATTCACTACCAAATCAGCAAGATATTCATTATTTTCAGTTACTACGTTATTTACTAATTTTCCTTCGACATTAATCTTTGTTACAGCTTCATTAAATTTGAATTTGACTCCATTTTCTAAAGCAATCTCGTATATTTTCTGAGCTAGTCCATTCATTCCGCCTTTAGGATAATAAATTCCATGATGGTGATCCAAATAAGACATCATACAATACATGCCAGGTACATTTCTTGGATCTCCTCCTAAAAATACAGTAATCCATTCGAGTAATTTTTGGGCTTTATGATTTTTAAAATATTTTTTGACTCCGGTATGATAATTTGAAAAAGCTTTCAGCCTTAATCCATTAGCTACCATTCTTGGAGTGAAAAAATCAAATATTGAATTGTAAGTGCGATAGACAAATCCATCCATTGCAATATCATATTGTTTTTTACAAACTTCTAAATATTTACGAAGTTTTTCAGCACCATTTTCTTCTAATTTTTCAAAAATCTCATAATTTTTTTCAATATCGCTTGAAATATCAATAATTTCTCCATCATCAAAGAAAACTCGATACGAAGGGTCAAGTTGTTTCAGTTCTAAAAAGTCTGCAGCATTTTCTCCAAATTCTTCAAAGAATTTTTCAAACGCTTGAGGCCACATGTACCATGAAGGCCCCATGTCAAACTGGAATCCATCTTTTTTGAGTAAGCTAGCTTTTCCACCAGGCTGTCCATTCTTTTCGATTACCGTAACATTGTGCCCTTCTTTTGCTAGTAAAGCTGAAGCAACTAAACCACCATATCCAGCACCAATGACTACAATATCCTTCATTGCAATTCCTCCGCAGTTCTTTTACCTAGTAAGTGTCTAAAGCAATCTTCTAAATTTTCGAATCTAAAAGTATATCCTGAATCTATTAGTTTCGAAGAGTCTACTTTGATACTTGATAGCGCTAAAACATCGCCAAACTCACCCAAGACAGTTTTCAAAGCAAAACCAGGAATTGGAATTAATCCAGTTATTTTTCCAAATTTACCCCAAATTACTTCTGCAAGTGTTGAAGCCCACTCGCTTTGTCTAACTGGGTTTGGAGAAGCTACATTAACTGGTCCAGACAATTTATCATTAATCATAGAGTGATAGATTACGTCTACAACATCATCTATTGAAACCCATGACCACCATTGTTTACCTCCAGCAACAGGCGGACTTGATCCTAATTTGGCAGCATTTCCTAGCACTTGTAAGGCTCCACCTAAGGGAGACATAACTGGAGCAATTCTTAGGAAAACTACACGAATACCAGCATCAATAGCTGGTTGGGCCGCTTTTTCCCATTCACTAACAACATGTGAAAAGTAATCATTTCCACTTTCTTCATCCTCACTAAGTAAGTCTTCCCCTCTATCTCCATAGAACCCTACTGCAGATGCACAGATCAAAACTTTCGGAGGATTATTCAATGAAGCAATATGTTCAGAAATAAGTTTTGTGCCGTTAACTCGACTTTCCAAAATTTCTTTGCGTTTCCAGCTAGTCCAAGGCAAAGGGACCATTCCGCCTAGTGGCTTACTGATTGGTTCTCCCGCCAAGTGAATTACGACATCCTTACCAGAGAGGTTACTCAGTGTATTATTATCTAAATCCCATCCAAGTTCTCCTTTTTGGGGTCTCCCCCTCACAATGTTTTCTACTGAGTGTCCTGCAGTAGTTAAGAACGGCTTGAGCTGTGAGCCAATCAATCCGGATCCTCCTGTCATTGCAATATCAAGAGATTTTCCGCTGTAATTTGATTGAGCTGTTAAATCATTTTTGGTAATATTTCTTCGATAGGCAAACATTTGTTTTATCTTTTGCTCTGCAAATGCACCTCCAAAAGTTTTACCGAGTATTCCCAAAGGCAATTGATAATCTATTTTGTCAGTTACTTTGGATGATTTGGAGTCTATTCTTTCAAAGAGATGTTTATGATTCCACGAGGTAAATGGCCCGCTTACTTGCTCATCAAAAAATTGTTTATTTTTAACATAATTATGGTGTCTAGCCACCCAAGTTAAAGGAATTGGCCCTAAGTTCATCTGAATGTGAACTTCACCACCGTTTATTCCTCCATTTTTTTTCTTCACACTAACTGGATCGAATGGAGGAGTCAATCTTTCGAATGCGCCAGGGTTCTCGTGCCAACTGAACAGTTGGTCAACAGGAACAGGGACTTCAATTTCAGATTGGTATGTACTAGTGGCCATGATAGTGCTTAACCTTTAACTAGTGCACAAAATAGTATATAAAAGACTCAGGCTAGTGCCTAAGGTCCGTTGGAATTGAAAACTAGTGCTTAACTGGTCTTTTCAGCACGATAAATGTGTGCTAAGGGGTGAGAAATTGTGGCTTTAGATTTTTGTTGCAAAAGCAAACAACGGTTACAATTAACATCTAAATTTTTCAACATAGCGTCGTATTCTTGTCTTGTAGTTTCGTGACCACATAATGTAACTTTATCAGAGCCTGGGTAGTGCCTTTTTTTCATTAAACTAAACTATTCAGACATCCATCCAAGCATCTTATCAACTTCTCTACTTATTAGTATTAAAGTTGGAGCCCACAGGCCTACAAAAATACCTAATGATTGATCTTCATTTACAAAATATATGTATAATGATCCAAAAATGGATATGAAACTAGCTCCTAATCCTAATTGCGAGACCATGCCTCCGTCGTATTGACCCATGCCTTTATTTCTATTCAATCACATATAAAGGATTACTGAGCACTAGTGCACAGCTCTGGCACAAAGCATTAATGCCCACTTTTTAATTAACAAGTATGGCTAAAGAATTAAATTCTAAAATTCAATTAAAAATTACACAATATTTAGAGAAAAGATCAGAACAAAGTTCGATTACGGAAATCTCTCGAGACTTAGACATAGGAAGAAATACGGTAGCAAAGTATCTTGAACTCTTAAAATATCAAGGACTGGTTGAACAAAGATCTATAGGTCAAGCTAAATTATGGTCGTTGACTCATACTCCTTTCAATTCAGAAAAATATGGAGTTTCAATTAGAGACAAGAAAGGCAGGCACATTTACTCATATGGAGCTAAGGCACTTTCTAGGTTCGGATTTAATGAACAGACGTTTTATGGTAAAACAACATCAGAAGCGCTGGGGGAAAATTATGCAGATGTCGATACAAAAGCCTTGGAAAGTATAAAAACAAAACAGCCTACAGTATCTCATAAAGTATATAAAACTAGCAAGCATAGCTCTAAAGTTACGCAATATTTTTTCCCTAATTTTAATGATAACAATAAAGTAACAGGGACAATTAGTTTTGCAGTAGTATCAGATATTAAATAATGAGTAAAAAACACGCACCTTCTTTAATGCGCCAGATACGCAGAGAATTAAAAGAAGGTAAAAGTCCAGACGGTTTATTTCCAAAGGTAAAGTCAATTTCAGATTCTTACTATCGAAGCCTTTCGTTTTATCAGCTAATACCTTATTTATCTCCAAAAAGTAAACAATTCAAAGAAGCTATCAGTTTAGCTAGTAAAGATATAGAAAAAGTGCAGCAACCATGGAGAAGAATTGAATTACTAGGCAGTATTTCTAAGTCGTTAAAAACAATTCAGGACACAGACATTATGTATGATTCTTATTCAACAATATTGGAAAAATTAGATAGGGAAAGAAATAAAGATATTAAGGAGTTTTTGGTAAAATATTCGAAAAATTTCCCAGAGTTTTGTTTGGGTAATTTATTAATGATATCCAGTAAATTAAAGGGACATGAGTTTGAAACAGGAAAAGCCATTATTAGACATGGAGTAAAGCTTGGTTCTAGCTCTCGTTTGATCGATATTTTGCTTAAATTTGATAGTACTTCAAGAACTAAATTACTTGGATACTTGCATTTACAATTGTTCAAACTCAATAAGAACAAAGATCCAAAAGCCCTTCTCAAAGCACTTGAGAATACTAAGGATCAAGAATCTTTGCTTTACCTCATTAGAGTGTGCAGTAATAAATCAGATTTTATTTTGTTTGAGGAACATATATCAGATTTACCAATTGATGATAAGCTTCTCCTTTTGATTTCATTAACCTCTAGAGCCGATAGAAAAAAATTAAAAGAACTAGCAAGACAATTATATGATAAATGTGAAGAACAATACAGTCTCATTTCAGAATCTAAAATAAAAATTAAATTAAGGTCTAAATTAGATTTAACGTTAGAACGTTTGGGCGTAACTCAGTCCCCAAAGAAATCTAAAGTAGTTAAAGAGTTAGGTGAAATAGCCGGAGTAGGAAATCATACTTTAGCTCTTTACAACACTTATGGAGGAAATTGGAATCATCCACATTTCAAATCTATTTTCAAAGCTTCAAATCTCTGCGCCTCTTTCGATCTTGATCTAGCTTTGGTTAACTTTCCAGAAATATCTTCAGAAAAGTTAATTAAAGAAATTAAGAAAGAAATGCGCCTTCCAAATGATGGTTACATCAAGTTACTCATAGATAAGAATAGATTAAAATTTTTCAAAAAAGAAATTGATGAATCATGGTCTGGAACTGTGGTAGCTACTACAGAGAATCCAGATTTTTCTAAATCGTCTTTACCAGAAGGAAGATTATGCATGGTAATGGGATTAGGCCCTAAAGGTCTTCCAACATCATTTATTACTAAATCTGAGTATAATTTTGAACTAACTGGTTCTAATGTAGGTTTTGAAACGGGAACAGCCATGGGCGCAATCTCTGCACATTTGAACGCATTAAATTAAAATATTAAATATTCCTACTTTGTTGCTTCATTATGGGCCAAAGATACATGAGTACGTTTCTAGCGTTGTTATTTGTATTATCAATATTCACCTATACAGTAGAAGCTGAAGATGATGAAGAAGAAGATTTTCCAGAATGTAGTTGGAATAATCCTTGTTTAATTAGTTTAACGGATGGAGATTTAGATAATCCTGAAACTGATAATACTGATGAAAGTGGCAGTAACGTAGGATTCAATGTGGAAGACCCTAGTGGAGGAAATACTGTAAAAGGCCATTTATTAGATTGGTTGGTTCCTGAAGATTATTGCGGTTGGTATGATTGTTATTATGCCTATTATTATCAAGCTACCAGAGATTATTTCAACAAAAGTGGAATGGGTATGCAATTTACCAACATGAGTGGAATGTATAATTTTAGGGCCGCTCTTGAAGAATACGGTTACGATATTTCAGATGTAACTGTAACCAATACTCCAAGAACGCTTGGAAATGATGAGCGGGGAGATGATGACGGCATAATAGAAGAAGGAGAAGATTGGGAGTACGATTCAGATACTTGTATAGAGTGGAGAATTTATTCAGGAGGTGATTACGTTGTAAGGGTTGGCGGAAGTGCGATTGTCAGTACAAATCCAGATCGCTATGTTCATTATCAAGATTATTCTGAAATGAATGGAGCGTCTGACTGTGAGGCCAATAATGGCCAAGGTGATGATAACATTACAATGTGGGGAGAAGGAGATTTTTCAGATATGGAGATAGTTGCAGATGAAGATGACGAAGTAGCTTCAGCATTAGC
>CESM01002595.1_pt1 | contig 19135 bp, 14 predicted proteins | sample 361421 | NCBI WGS metagenome assembly CESM01 (sample SAMEA2622219, study PRJEB7988) | marine metagenome | isolation source: saline water (ENVO:00002010), including | reverse complement strand
TCTTGAACTGAACACCTAAGCCAATGATGTGGACGAAGACACAAAGCTCCCCGCACCGGACGAATCAGTTGAGGCGAGATTACTATTTTTACAAGAAAACATGGTCAATTTTGTTAAGCAATATAACCTCCCTGTAGTAGAAGTTTCTCTTGTGATATCAAAGTATATTGGTGCATTACTGGAATCTTTAGAAGATACTGCAGAGAGGAGTGGAGAAGATCTACCAAGAAACATTACAGAACCATGGCCTATAGAAGTAGAAGGAGTCATTCCATCGATAGACTCATTTCCTCTTGATCGGATTTTAGATACCTTAGATCAAGACCGAATGGATATTCTAGATACAATGATTCGAGTAATAATTAATGGGTCCGAGATTCCTTTTGTATCTGTCATAACTCTTCTAAGAGATTGGGAAATGAGAGTTCGTATTCAGATGTCTGAGGCATCAAGTCCTGGTCATTTATTCAGCCCGATGGATCTTCCAGAAGGTTTCTGATTTGATTTAGTCGTAAACTATCGATTCTGCTTTTGAAACTATATTGCTAGAAACCCACCAAGCATCACCTATCGACCAGATGTATAAAACAGGCCAAAGTACGATACTTAGTATCAATGGAAATTGTACTGCAAACCATCCTGCTGCTTTTCGATGTTGGCGATTAAAATGCTGACCAAGAAATAGGAATGGAATGAAAGCCAGAACTATTGCGATAAGAGGTCTGAGTGCCCCCCATGGCCCTATTCCTCCACTTACTTCGAACCAGATTGCCTTAGCCACACGAAATGGATTTACACCATCATAATCCTCTTCCTCGTCGATAACTTCGACGACGAACTCACTACCCATTATACTGCCCGAGACTCTATTCCGAATGAATCTGACGACTACAGGCATACATAAAGACCTACAATGAGGACCTCACAGAGGCAACCGTGCCAAAGGTCCTAATGACGGCTTTTCCTCCATTTTCGAATTTTAAGACCAATGTTTCTCAACAATTATTGGAATTATTTGAAAATAGAGGCATCATAGAATATGATATTGATACAATTCTTCTTTCAGTTGATGAAAAAGGCTCTTCGGAGGTTTCTGAACTGCTAAAATCAGGTAAAAGGTGGGATGCAATAATACAACTTGGTTTAGCGGCAAGAAGGCAAAAAATTTCTTTAGAGAAGTATGCCATGAATAAATCCCAATTCAAAGTAAAAGATAATTCCAATAGAAGATCAGAAGGAGTGATAATTCCAGGGGCTGATGAATTGCAGAAAACTACTGCATCTATACATGTGTTAGATGAGGAGTTTGAGGATGAAAACAGAGTTGTTTGGAGTAATGATGCTGGTGGATTTGTTTGTAACGAGACTATGTTTAGAACCCTAAACACGATAAGAGAATTTGAAATAGATTTGAAATCAGGTAAATTAATCCCTGCTATTTTTATTCATTTACCTCCGAGTGAATTTATTGATTTAGAGTCCCAATTTGATTTAGTCAAACGTGCTGTGAAGACAATTGCAAATAGACCAATACTTGAGGTCGTAGGTGCTTTGATTAGAGATTCAAAGGGGCGTATTCTATCTTGCAGGAGACCCTCAAATGATGTTTGGGGTGGGTGGTGGGAATTTCCCGGAGGAAAGGTAGATGTTGGTGAGGAGCAGCATCAGGCATTGCGCCGTGAGATCATGGAAGAGTTATGTATCGAGGTAAGTCCAACAACAAAGTTAGCATCAATTTCTCATGATTATGAAGATCGTCACGTAGATTTGCACATATGGGATTGTGGCGTCCATGATCCATCTTCAATAAAACTCTTAGAGCACGACGAGGTTTGTTGGCTAGATATATCTGAATTAGATACAGTAAATTGGCTGCCCGCTGACGTTCCTTTGATTAAGGAATGGATGTTACAGGGAATTCCCTACTCATAGTCTTCATTCATTGTCGGTCGTCCACGTTTGTCAAACCATTCTTTTGGAGATCCGTCCGAATCCATACTAAATTCATCACCTATGAAACGAGGTATTTCATTTCTTCCTTCATGCCATGTTTCTTGCTCAATCCATAATCCTAGATCTTTCCTACTTAGGGTGACTTCCATGACTCCACCAATTGGCCTCTCATCAACTGCAAATGACACCTTACCGGATATTGCTGCTTGACGGGATAGGTGGAATGTTGTTGTATCATCATTAAGTTCCATAGTCATGGCATCAAATGCGGTATCTAGAATCCTATTGTTTGCAATTTTTTCAAGCACAATATCGAGTGATTCGGCTTCGCCAGTAACTCTAATCTCATTTCTTTTTGCAGGAAAGTTCTCGTTTTGAGGTAAATTATCGGGTTTCCAAGACGGAAAAAGATTCTTTATTGAATCTGCAACTTTCTCCGAGTCTTCATGAGGAAGTATTGTAGTTGCCACTGTTACGGTAGTCTGCATTAACACTTCGAGAGCAGCAAAGGTGATGATTCTTGTTGATAAAATTACTTTTTTCCCTAATTTTAATGATGATTCCCGCCAAGCAGAATCACGAATAATTCAAACCACCTTGTGAGCGGGCGTGATTATGGCTGATAGATCAGCGGGCATGGGCGTGGCACTTCTTTTGGCACCTACCGTTGGAGTAATTGCAATCCGCTTTGGTATTCCTGCACTTGAAGAAGTTCTGAAAGAAGATACAATAGCTCTGTTTGCGATTCATGGAATTGCTATATTTTTAGGAATAGTAATGTTCATGCGTTATCGAGTGGTTGAAGATCATGAATATCACAGATCTTCTGCAATAAAGAATCTTAGAAAGATGTACAAGATGGAAGATAAAGGATTATGGTCGAAAGCGGATGCTGCTGTTGAGAGGCTTGAGGAGAAGGCCAAAGCAAAACCAAAGGGTAGGGCTGCCTTGTTACGTCAAACACGTATGGCAGGTCGTATTTCTGGTCTAAATTCTGAAGGTCAGGAGATGGATCTAGATGAATCCGATGAACGTATGAATATTGAAGTCTCGGTTGAAGGTTTGAGTAAATTTGCTAATCGTAAAAATGACGAATCTGACTCTAAAGATGAAAATTCTGGATTTCTGACAAATCGTGCTGAAGCGAGTGCTCATAGACGATTGGCTAAAGAGAAATCACGTCTTGAACGTAAGGCTGTAAAAGAAGCTAAAAGGTCTGAGAAAATAGCAAAAAAACGTGCCAAATCCGCTGCCAAGGCCGAACGAAAGGCCAACAAAAAAAGTCTTAAAAAAGCGAATAAAGGTAATAGAAAGGAACCTATATGGGACTCCGACGAAGAGAATCAGTGGACCTCTCCAGCACCCTCTAATTTAGCTAAGTCTGTAGTATCATGTAATGAATGTGGGACCGTTAATAATACTGGTATATCTTACTGTACTAGTTGTGGAGCTTTCCTCTGAAATTTGCGTGGGGTTCAAAGCGGGTGCTGAGAGCGGTGGGATGTCGGTGGACCAATGAGTGACAAGCGAGATTACTACGAGGTTCTCGGTGTTCAGCGTAAGGCTAGCGATTCCGATATAAAGAAAGCCTTCCGTTCTATGGCAAGAAAATATCACCCTGATAAGAATCCGGATAACCCTGAATCTGAGAAAAATTTCAAGGAAGTACAGGAAGCGTATGCAATCCTTTCTAATCCTGAGGAACGTCGAAAATATGACATGTTTGGCCATAACAGACCTGGTGGCTCTCCATTTGGATCAGGTGGATTTCAAGGAGTCAATATCAGTATAGAAGATCTCTTTGGTGGTGGTTTTGAAAGTATATTTTCATCTATTTTTGGTGGTGGAGGTAATAGATCTCGATCATCACGAGGCACAGATCTTTTAGTTTCACATAGTATTTCTTTCGAACAGGCATTCAATGGTACTGATGAAGAAATTGAGATTGAAGTTTTGAATCAATGTTCTTCTTGTTCAGGTAGTGGATCTGAAACCAGTGATGGGATTCGTATTTGTCCAACTTGTGATGGTCGTGGTAGAATCACTCGTATAGAAAGAGTAGGACCATTTCATCAACAATTAACTCAAGATTGTAAATCCTGTAAAGGAGAGGGAAGAATAATACAAAATCCATGTAAATCTTGCCGCGGAGAAGGTCGTAGTCATCAATCAAAGAAAGTAAAATTCTCGATCCCCCCGGGGATCGATTCAGGTACAAGATTACGTATGACTGGGCATGGAGAATCTCCTAAATCTCAGAATGGTAAACCCGGTAATTTGTACATCGAAATTGATGTATCAAATCATGATTGGTTTGAAAGAGATGGTGCTGATTTACTCATGGCTCTTCCAGTAAGTTATGTGGATCTAATACTTGGTGCTACAATAGAAATCCCTCACATAGATGGAGACCTATTAAGAGTCAAAATCCCAGCTAGTTCTAGACCAGGTGAAACAGTTACTATTTCGCAACGTGGAATGCCTAGTTCACGTATTCGTGGAGGTCGAGGATCGGTGATGGTGCTGCTTAAACTAGCTATCCCTAACAAGGTCAATCGTGTAATGAGGAAAAAATTGGAAGAAATGAAAGAGGACCTTTCAGGTGGTTTTTCAGATATAACTGAGGGTCTGATTAAGGAAGCAAATGACAGGCGTAATTCTTGATTATTTGATTTCAATTCCACTCTATGGCACGATTAGGGACTGCAGCCAATGGTTCATCCTCTACAAGTCCAGACAGTTGGAATCCAATACTACTTGGTTTCCCTTCAAGAGTTAGGACGAGGAACGTACTGGTGTTTGGCCGTAATGTGTCGAGAAATATTTCTTCATCCTTGAACATGTGTGAAGGAGATACATCTGCAATATTAACTCTAGATCCTTCAGGGGAATGAACTCTAATAGCCGCCATTTCCCAGGGTAAATTTGTAACATGTACACCTATCATCATAGTAGCATCACCCTTGCTAACTCTCCAAACGCAGATTTCAACTTGCTCTGTGTTGTGTCTAATCAGTGGCTCGCCCCAGTCGCTCACTACTGCTTTCCAAGGACTATCTCCTAATTGGTGAAGAGCGGAATCTATAATTTGATGATTTATTCCATTAGGAGTAATCAATTCAGAAAGTCGCTCTCTTAGTCTTCTTAATCTTCTTCTTTCATGTTCTTCAATCTTAAGATCATCAACCCCAGAGAAGAGCTTTTTCCTATTCCAGAATATTACTGTTAGTGCTGGTGCGATTAGGAATATTCCTGCAAAAATGTAGTAATCAGTAAAAAGATCTGACTGATCTGTGAATTGATTAGGATCAATCATTATTATTTCACCGCTATTAATTAGTTGGAAGTTGTAACCAGTAAGGCTTGCTTCTCCAATTTTTTCTACTCGAATGGCATGTATTCCAGCGGGGACATCAATTAACCCTCCATTAGATGAGTTTATGATCGCCCAAGATTGTTGATTCAAGATTAAAATTTGATAATCTACTGGTTGAGAATTAACTCCGTCAATTTGTACTCTGGATCCATTGGGCGATGTGACTTCAAAAGCGAATACATCTACAAATTCATCCTCAAGCATACTTGCATCATTACTAACATTGAATTCAATTAATGGCCATCGAGTTAAATCGTCAGATTCAGCCCATAGAAAGTCGGGTGCGTCACCCATCAGATTCCCGTCTCCGGGGTCGAGGGAAGTAAGCATGATAGCCCAGGGAGATGTAACGCCTTGAGTCGTCAGGCCGAACTCTACCGATACCGTGTGCGCGGTGGTCTCGAACATGTCCTCGCACCCACTCTCCACTACCAGACTCGTGCCATCTATCTGGTGCAGCGTGACTTCAACCTCGACATCATCCGTGAACGAGCAGTGTGGATTGAGGTGCATCTTGGACCCTGAGGCTATGAGTAGGGAGTCTCCTTGCGAGTCCGAGCCGGCAATGTGCCCGTAGTAGAGAGAAGAGGTGTCTCCGTAGAAGGGCATGGCCTCGCCGTGACTCCACGGATTACTCAACTCTCCCCCCTCCGGGGCCTCTGTGTCGTCATCGTAGCGAATAATTTCAAACTCGTACGGCGAGTAACCCTCCTCGGATGAGTGAACCAGGCGTATCCAAAGCTCTCCCTCGGCCGGATACTCGAAGTAGTGTCTCATACTCCCTCTCTCGAGAGTCTCCACGAGGGACTTCGACTCATCTGTCCTGTGCCAGATTTCTATGGCGGTGGCATTCGGCCCTCTAAGCGAATTCAGTAGGATGACATCCCCTGAATCACCTACAATCATCACGGCGTCCTTGTCGCTCTGGTTCTCCAGTGAGCCGACGTACAGCACGCCCTCTGAGAGCATGTCCATTGCACCACAGTAGTGTAATTGGCAGGGAGAAGTCGTGTTGATTTTCGGATATTCACCCTGACTTCCCGGAGGTGGGATAATGTTCGGCAAATCTTCATGTTCAGTCCATTCGTACATCCTGCTGAGTATCACTTCTATTCGCACGTCTGAGTGCTCCGTATCTGAATCGACGATCAACCCCCAGGACAAGTTGCCATCCACCCAGCTTGACAATTCCACGAGGTGAGGGTCCTCGTGACTCTGCTCGACCCCGTCAACCAGAACAACGAGCTCCATCTCAGGACAGCTGACCTTGAGGCACTCAACCTGTATCCAGACGGGCCCAGTTGTGCTAAGTGAATCACTCCAGAGTACAACCTCGGAATCATCATCTGCACTCACGGCCGTACTGAGCGCAGCCATTGCAAATAACACTGCCAATAGGCCTGCTCTGACTTCTCGCACATCAGTCCGACACCACTTCACCTTAGAATGCTTCAAGCGAAATGCTTCACTCGCAACCCCAATGGATACGTCTAACGCCGAGCGCCCACTTGCTCGAAGTGTTGTTGCAAGGCAGCGTTTTTCGCGTATTTTTTCTCTGGGAGATAGGAAAAAACCTCTTTCGTGGACACCTGGTTTAGTGAGGATGACTCAAGACCCTGAAATCCCAACTAACATGTGTATATTTCAGTTCGAACGCGATAATTCTAAGATACCTGCATTACTTAGCCTCAGTTCTTTACATGACATATGTCTTCCTTTTGGTGATTTAGAAATCTGGAATGCTCAAGAGGGTCTAATTTTGCCCCCAAGTCTTGTGGATTCAGATAGTGGCTCTAAATCATCAGGAAATCAATTCTTACCAATCTCTTGGCAATCTATGCACCATGACTCTACTCTACTTGATGACGAGCTTGAACCCTCTGTAATCGCACTTATTGACGCTCCACAACTTGCTGAGAGACCAGGTATGTTAATTGATGCAATACACGCCCTCAAATCTCGTTTTCCGACTTCACTTATTTGGACGCCAGGAATAGGAGGTCCAGACAATTGTGCACTTCTTTCTTGGATTGGTGTCGATTTGTTTGATCTTTCACGTTCTCATGAGGCTTCAGCACGTGGTATTTTACTTACTGAGGAGGGTCCCCGTAACATAGAAGAAACTGTTGCTGAAGACTGCGGGATCAATTCTCAAATTAACGCTTGGAAAAGGGCTATAGCGGCAACTCGTACTGCAATTAGACAAGGAACACTTCGCGAATTAGTCGAGCGTCAGGCGCTATCTAGTCCACGTTCTGTAGAGAGGCTAAGAAGGCACGATGCAAAGATCTCTGAAATCGCATCTAAAGACCCAGGTTCCGCTGGATTAGAGAGTTCAGTTAAGAATGGTACACGTTTGAGATGTCATTCTTTTACAAGTCGAGAAGACCCACTAATAGTTGATTGGAAGAGAAGAGTTTCTGATTTACACACTCCTCCTTCTCATCAATCTAAGGTTTTGGTTTTACTTCCTTGTTCTGCTCAGAAACCATATCGCCTTTCACAATCTCATAGACGCTTTCAGAGATCAATAAAAACTAGAGGTGTGAATGAAGTTATGGTTACAGCACCTCTTGGCTTAGTACCTCGTGAGTTAGAGGATATTTGGCCTGCAGCTCATTATGACATCCCAGTTACTGGAGATTGGGATCTCGATGAAAAAACAACAATCATTTCAATGATCGAAAAATACGCTAACCGAAATGGATTTCTACGTATCATTAATCATTCAGGAATAGATCTAAAATCCGATCAAATAGATATTATAGATACCAGACAAGGATCTTCTGCTGGTTCTTCTGAATCACTTTCTCGTCTTGAAATAGCAATAGACCAAGCATCCAAGGAATTAGAATTAGATAATCCCAAAGAGAGCATACACAGGCTTGAGAAATTAAAATCACTGTCTAGGTTTCAATATGGCACTGATGAATGGCTTGAAGGCGCTAGAGTAAGTGGTAGACCTCCAATTTTTAAGATTGAAATCGATAAAACTCAGATTGCACTATGGAATCCTCGAAGAGGTGGTTTTTCGTTTTCTAAGGCATCCCTTAATCTTCTAGATGGCTGTAATGCTCTACCTCGTATTGAGATAAATACAGGTTTTGATTGGAAAGGTGATATATTTTCTACAAATTTGAAGACTTCAGATTCAGGAATACGCTTAGGAGATGAAGTTCTAGTATTCCAAGATGGGTCGTTAATTGGTAGTGCTAGAGCAACAGCATCCGGTTGGGAATGGCCTCGTGGCCCTGGTCGATTGGCGAAAGCCCAACACAGACTGTGACTCTAATCTCATCACTTATCTTGCGTAGCGATTAAAGAGGAGCAGCAGGTCGGCGAGCCGCTTGAGGTGACCTAAGTGGCTAGAATGCACAGTAAGGGTAAGGGTAAGAGTGGCTCTGATAAGCCAAACTCTAGTACGGCTCCAGATTGGTCTTTGACAGATAAAAAGGAGGTTGAAGCCCTCATCATTAAGCTCGCAGAGGAAGGTCATTCAACCGCCATGATAGGAACTATACTTCGAGATCAACATGCAGTACCTGATGCTCGTTTAGTTACAGGTGAAAGAATAACTCAGACACTTTCTAGAAATAAAATGGACGGGGCATATCCTGAAGATATGATGAATCTAATGCGTCAGGCGTTAAGAATGATGGATCATTTGAATCACAACTCTAAGGATAAGCATAATAGACGTCAATTGGAGCTAACTGAGTCCCGTATTAGGAGAATAGCTAGGTACTACAAGAGTAATGGGCGTCTAGACCAAGAGTGGACCTACAAGAGAGATCAACTTAGATTGATGGTTGAATAGATAAATTTGCATATAATAGCATATTTATCTTAAATCTCGCATCGATGAGAATTTGAACTACCTATGTGGAGCACGAACGATGCTACCACTCCTAGAGACGGAGATGTTCTCTTCAGTGGCATCTACTATTTCTGATGCTGCGAATGAGATTATATCAAATCAAACCCCAATTATGTTGTTAGCAGCGCCATCTATCGCAGGAGTTCTTTCATTAGCACCAATTGAGGCGGCAATGCTTGATTCAGGATTACCATATCGCCGTCGATTCAAAATGGAAGCGCCTTCAGAAGGTTCTTGTATACATATACTAGGTCCTAGTCAGGATCAAGGCCCAGATTTTATTTCCAGTCCCCCTCGTTTGACAATTTCAGGGAAGGTTGTAGAAGGTTTACAGGGCTCATCAGGTGATTTCCGCAGAGGTCCACTTACTACTGTGGCTCAAGCTCATGCCCTTGCTCAATTGATATCTCCTTCAGGAGGTAGAGTCAAGCGTCTTCAGCCATGGATTATTTCAGGTAATTGGATGCATTCTGCATTAGATAATACATATGATCCAGTGTATACAGCACTTCGAGACTTTCTTTCTAATCAAGGTATAATTCGAGTTGTCTCTCTTCCAGAAGTGGAAAATCCTGAATTGAGCACTGTACCATGGATTGATGAATTGGCATTAGATGCAGTAAGGTCCCGGTGGCAAGGATTAGATCTTGAAGGCAGAGCACGTGCAATATCTCATTTAATGAAACCTGGGCTGTTTAGAAGTAATTCATCCACAGCACGTTTTGAAGAGTTAGGTTGGCACAGAGTTCTTGGTGTTGGTTGGAAAAGAGACCTTGCTAGTCAGGTAGTTGATGCAGCTAAACTTTGGAAACATAATTCCGCATTTATTGCTTCTAACTTGTTAGCAGACTCTCTGATTAGCAAAGGTACAGTTGTATCATTCAAGTCTGAGAATTGACTCACAACCTTCACAAGAGACACGAATAGGTCGAACTTCAGATTCAATGAGGTTGGGTGTTTCACAACTTGGGCATTTTACTTTTACAACTTCTTTTGTTCTTATTGGTGCCTCTTTACGGTCATTCCTAGGTGAAACAAGAGCAACAGGAAATACGAGTAACATGCTTGAAGAAACTACTCCTAGTACAAATGGAATATCCAATCCTAAAACATAAAGTGAAAGAGATAATCCACCTAGTATTATAACAGTTAACATTGATGGGACCCTGGATCTTCTTCTTGTCAGGAATAGCCCCAAACCTAATGCCATTACTAACATAAAAACAGATACCATTGCAGATACTAGGGGGCTATACAATGCTCCACCAGTCGGTACAAATTCCACTCTAAATGATTTTTCTGCATCCAGATCATCTATATTTATGCTGATTACTTCTAGCAATATCCATCTTCTATGCTTTGCATCAATGTCTTCATTAGCCATTCCTCCAAAACCTTGTAAAGCACTAGAACGAATTTCTACATTAAGACTAATTTCATCATAATATTCTTCTTGTGATGGTTTAACAAATGTTTCAATTAGAAGTTGTCTTTGCCCAGGTTCAACGCTATTGGATGTATCTATTGTAATCTTTACACCTTCTGAACTAAAGGCTCGTGTTTGACCAAGGTCAATCGTAATATCTGTCGGCCCAAGATTTGCGGGATTCACTCCAAGAAGGGCTTCAGCATCTAGTGAAAGGCCATTCGCCATGAATGATTTCATATCGGTTGCTGAACCTATAAGATGGCTCTGAAGCGCCGCAAGTTCACTATCATCAACTCTTCCATTGTGGAAATCCGAACTAGGAATGTCGTCGCCATAGGTTCTAAGATTCCTCCACCATGAATTTGATGATAGGCTATTGTTTCCTATGTTGTCTAGGCCCCATCTTACCCATTGTGACATGGCTCCATCAAATTCTATAACTACGACTCTTTCAACTTCATCTCCATTAAATTTAGCATCAATATCTACATTCAATGAAGTCCCTCCAGTCCTCAAAGGTTCTGCAGCAGGGTACCAACTACCGCCGCCTCCATCATCGTCCCCAGCAGAGATCTGAAATGTCCTATTCGCTTCTATCCTGAGTCCAGTTTGGGGTATGACATGAAATACCACCTGAAAATTTCCAGAGTCGGTTGTTTCTGGTATTTCCCAGACAAATGTTACTTCAACACCATTGTTATTTGGCGTTGAAATGGGGCTGTCGCTAATTTGGTCACTTGCAACACTCATTCCACCTGTTGATGAGGACCACATGTTTGATGCAAAACCAGATTTTAGTAATACTGGGAAGTAGACAAGTCTGCCGGTCACACTTGCATCTTTCATGTCAATATCGATTAGAGGAAACTTCATCGAAACACGACCTATACTAGAGTCAGAACCCCAGACAAATCTTATCCCAGCATCATCACCTGGACTTGAGAAAGAAAGGCTACGGACTGAGAAAGTTAGTTCAACTTTATCTCCATCTCTAACTTCTCCGGATTCTACAGGTATTGTTATTGCAATTTCGCCACTATTTGCAAGGAAAAATCCAGCACCTGCATCTCCTTCATAATAGCTACTTCCAATGTTAACTCCAACTGTAGCGTTGATTTGTATCCCTGCAGCAGATTCAACTTCATATGGAATTCTAAATTCCCAATCTGCATCGGGGTAATTTCCTTGTAGTCCCCAAGTTAAAGACCACTTTCCAATTTCAACTAGGCCTTGTACCGAGGGAGTCACTAGTTTCTCAAATTCTTCATCAAGATCCGATTCAAAAGGAGAGAGAGTTCCATCATCAGCACTACCTAGCAAATATAAATCGAATTCTGTTGATTCACAGCATTTTGCATCAACTTCGGCTGAGACTGGAGAATAGGGCATTGTTGACGCCAACATGAAAGCGATTAATGCAAAAGCAACGGTCTTAGTCCGCCTCAAATCCTCACTCATATGGTCTTCTGAACCCCTCAACGTCCTTGAATGCCACGCTTAATGGGTTGCTTATCAGTTGTTTTTAACAGAATTATGAAATATTCAACTATCCATGTAGGTAGATCATTTCAACATGTTCATTTACGTCAACTGATACAATCTTAGCAAACCCGACTCGTTCGAGTTGGAGCACCATTCCTTCTTTAATTTCATAATTCTCTAATAATCCCTTTACTGAATCTATATGGTTGCCATTTGGTATGTGTAAAATAGCATTTATTGCCATACTCTCAGGTATCCAATGTGCTATCAGGCGTCGATCGCTTTTCTCTATTGAATAAATAATAGCATTTCTGTCTTCTATTGATATGTCTGCGAAATCTTTGAGTCTTATTTTGTCATAATGACTGTCTTCCTCTTCAATAAATATATTATTTTTAAGAGTCCATATTCTTTCACCTTCAATTATGCCATCAGGATGCTTGGCCACAAGTAAGGATTTAGGTAATGGAGAAGATATCTTTCTTTCATCTAGATTAAAACATATTGGATTTCTTACAAATGAACGTCTTTCACATTTATCATCAATGATTGAAGAATTAAATGACTCAATAGTTTTCATAGATATTGAGATGTCTTTTTGTGTCAACCCTAAATCGATCCAGAATTCTTTCAGAGCCTTAGGACTGAATCCTCTCCTACGTAGAGCGGATAAGGTAGGTAGACGTATATCATCCCAGCCAGAATACTCGCCTTTTGAAATCGATTTTTTCATTTGGGATGTTGAGAAACTACCAAATTCGTGAACCTTTACTCTTCCCCAATAAAGAGTTTCAGGATATGTCCAACCGAAGTGGTCATACAGTAGCGTTTGTTTTCGTGTTGAATCCATGAGATCTTTTCCTCTCACTATATGTGTGACGCCTTGCAAATGATCTTCTACTGCACTCTGGAAATCTAGTAGTGGCCATACCTTGTATTTGTCCCCCACCATTGGGTGAGGTGTGTGTTGAATTCTAAGAGCAGGCCAATCACGTAATGCAGGGTTGGGAAGGTCTAGATTTGTCATAACTCGAACAACTGCTCCGCCTTCTTCTATTTCGCCTTCAATCATTAAACCCCAATCTACAAGGTTATCGTCAACGCTTTTTTCTCTACAGGGGCAAGCATTGCTTTCATCTCGTAATTTTTTAAATTTAGCAGCTGAACAACGACACACATAACCGAAACCTTCGGTTATCATTTTCTTAGCGAAATCAAGGTATAATGACATTCTCTCACTAGCACGAATTGTGACATCTGCAGGGCGTCCAGCAAGCCATTCGTATTCCTCAGAGATCCATTCATAGGCTTCAGGCAGAGGGGGTTTAACACGAGTATCTGTATCGTCAAATCTTAGTACGACTTTACCTGAATAAATCGATGCATATTCTGAATTTATAACAATCCCTCGAGCGTGGCCAATAGTAAGTGGGCCATTTGGATTTGGTGCAAACCTAAGAACTACTTCTCCATTCTTTGAATTGGGTAAGGGTTTCAGGCCTACTCTTTTCTTTTGCTTCTGGCGTTTAAGCGCCTCAGGATTTGTTGCTGCTAGTTTTTCTTTTACTTGATCTACACCTTTTTCATTTGCTAGAAGATTTGCTGCCTGAACTTCTTTTTCAACAAGTTCTTTCAAATCACGAGCTTTATCTCTCAGATCTTTTCTTTCGCCCAATAGTCGGCCAAGTACAGAGCCAGATTGCCCCTTTCCATTGTACTCAATTGCATTTTGCATAGCGTACTTACGAACTGTAGATATGATTTCTTCATCCCACTCCGAATCTGCCATATTATTTTGTCTCGGTTGATGTAAGGCATTTGACGCTTATCTACATTACCAGTCCTCTAATGAGGATTGCACCACTGAATCTCCATTGCGGACGCGAATTGGTATTGAGGTTCCATGTATCTCTTTCCAGATATTTTTTGATGTAGACCAACTCCATCTTATTTCGTTAGCTGGTATCTCATTTCTGAGCATTTCCCTCAATGCATTTCTGGTTTTCTGATCAGAGGGATATCCTGATCCACAATCAATTCCACTTCTTATACTAATTTCTTTTACTGATGCATCTCGGGTAGTTTTCGCAATTATTGAGGCCCCACCTACTACTAGGTCTTCGGAGTCCATATGATGTCTTGCCTCAAGGTCCCATTTGGCCCATTTCTCTCCTAATTGTAATTTCAATCTATTTGCAAACCTATTTTCATTAACATCACAGGCATCTGCTCGAATTTCACCCTCTTCCATATCTAGATAGGTTTCTTTCACTGCCTCAGCAAATAATTCCACTTCAAGTTGGTTTAAATCAGAATCTAGACTATTCAAATCAATACGTTTTGGACTGCATATTATTGTCCCACAAAACCATTCTTCATTGTAAATTTTATTTTTTATTTTATTTGCGATATTTTCTCTAATATCATGGCGGAGATCTTTCGAATCACGTACTCCTAAATTTCTTAAAAAATAGATATCAGATTCGGGCACGGCTAAGGCAGAAACAATTAGTGGTCCAAGAACAGGTCCTCTGCCGGCCTCATCAATCCCAATTATCCATCTGTCTGCCACGATAATGCCCGTGACATCAAGGCTCTTCATCATCACCCAAGTTTCGACTAAGTCGACCTAGTCTTTTTGAAAAGTGATCTGTTTCAAAACTTGAGTTTTCTGGATGAATTTGCATATCTTCTTTGATTTTATCCGCTATCTCAATTGTGTCCATTAGAGTATCTTCTACAAATGCATCTTCTAGAATTTCTCTTGCATTAATTATTACATCCTCCTCAGGTCCTTTTGATGGGACTCTAGAATGGTCTCCAGACTTCCCTAAGAATTCGTCTCTAAATGAATCAAAATCAGTTGTTGGACTAACAATAATTTCTGTTTCTTCATCTTCATTTTCTTCAAATTTAGCCATCCAGTCACTTGCCTCTTCAATGACGACTTTAGGATCATTGGTACTCAATTTTCTCCTATCTTCTTCTATTCTGTATCTTATTGCGATAACCACACCAATTGAACCAATTATACTAATCAACACAATAAGTATAGTTTGCAACCATCTTTGCATAAATTCAGTAAATGTGGAGTGATTATTATCTGAGTCTTGGTTATTTTCTAAATTAGATGCACCTTCAATAATTCCTGAATGCTCTTCTACTAGTATGACAGAAGGGTCTCTTATCGAACGGATTTCAATAGAAATTATTGCAGAAGTTTCTACAGGGGCTTCATCTGGTATGTCCATCCATACCTCGAACAATACGACTCCTCCACTTGGGATGTTTAGGATTTCAAAAGACCTAGATCCTTCGTTAGATAGATTATCCCAGGGAGTTAAAACTCCAAAGTCCGTGAAAACGTTGCTATCTACACTTACAATTATTCCATCAGGGCCGTTACCATTGTTTTGTACTTCCCAGTATCCAGTTAGCCTACCCTCTATTACTTCCGGATCTGATCTAATAATCAGCCAAGAATATTCTGCAGCCACACTGACATCCCATGTCACACTTGCAGGAACCCAATCATCAACCTCTACTTCTATTGTAACTGAACCAGCTAATCCAGCAATTAGATTTGATCCGATACTCGTATTAACTTGAATTCCATGCACTGTTTGTCCAGGTCCAAGAAACCTTTGATTCTGAGATAATTCTACCGTAGCCCAATCGGGCATCTCTGAAATACTGAGATTAAAAAGAAATCCTGCATCTCCAGTATTTTCAATGAAAAGTTCCACAGTACAGAATTCATTAGGTTTGATGTCAAAATTACAATCTATGTTTGTTAATCCAAGATTTGCTCCTGATCGTGGTACTATTGTTACACTTTGTGAAAATGTCTCTGAACTTGCTAAACCTTCTGCCCAAATTTTGAATTCAATATCAATAGACCCATAAGAAAGAATTGGTGCTTGGATTTGAATTCTAACAGTAGTTGTCTGTCCGGCATCTACATTCTCAAGTCCGACTCGATCATAGATTATTGCCGTCCAATCATTATAATCAAATGATAAATCATGTATTCCAACATTCGTTCCATTATTGACTGGAATCATATTTATTCCAAGTTCATTAATCAGATTCCCTTCATTTCTTAGAGTAATATCTAGATCTAATATGCCACCGGGTTCTACTGAGGCGCTACCACCTCCTTCAACCAAACTAATCCCTTTCCAAATACCATACCTCATGGAAAAATTCCACCAGTCTTCACTGCCATCTAGGTCACTAATAAGATGAACACTAAATGGATGTATTGAGTCTGCAAGCGGTAGTCCCTGAACGACATTTGGTGCAGTTATATTGAATTGGACCCACTCAACAGTGTCAGAAGGTGCAGAGAACGAAGCCCCTACAAGAGGGTCCGTTGCCTCCGTCCAAGAAACCGTCCATCCATTAGGACCTTTGATATCAATTACTACATTTGTATCCATTTCTGCAATATTGGTATAATTTACGGCAATACCTACATTACTTCCTGGATTAATATTGAATACTGATCCGGAATCAACACCAAATATAACCTCCTCATATCCACTTTGCCATGGGTAGATATAATTTGGTGTTTCATTGAAAACAGTAGCAGCAGCAGCCTCTTGTAATTCAAGAGCTCTCTCATCTGATATGGTTGTCCCCTGACTTGATAACCCAACTGGTGAGTTGCCTGTTATTGTCGCATAAAATACGCATGCCGCCAAGTAGGTTCCATGAATAGAAGGGTGCGAATCATCACTTGCATACAAATTCGAAAATGAAGTCCCATCATTGGTGGGATCAAATCCTTGATTTTGTACTTTCTCAAATATATGTTTGAATGCAAGTCCAACTGGGGCAATAAATACAGGCCTTTCATCTGTAGTTAGGTTCTCTGCGAACATCTGGTAACCATTTTTCAGATGATCTTGCATAGTAAGATAATCAGGGTATCTAAATTCATTGTTAGAATCGCCGTTTCGGTAACCCCATGTCATAAATAAAATTGTTTTTGCGTTTATCATTTCTGCTCTTGAATCAATATATTGAGCGCCTTCAAGACTATCTTGATAATAGTTTGAATTTGTAGGGAAACCTGGTACTTGACTTTGGTCTTGGACTACAACATAATCTCGTAAGGTATCAAGTGCCATGTCCCATTCTGAATTTTCTTGATTGGCTTGTTCAGCATGCCAAGCAATTGTTTTACCTCCGCTTGTTTTTGTAACTATATCTGGGTTCCAACCTCCCTGATCCATCATATTATCTACACTTGTTGTTAGTTGATTGTTAGATGTATATGAGTTTCCAAAAAATAGTAACTCTAGAGCAGGTGTTTTTGAGGATACCATATCGTTATCTTTAGTCGCAATAAGTACATCTTCCGAATGCATTGGATAATGAATAGGTAAAATGAGAATAAGAGTCAGGAAAAGTGCCCGATAACCACATCTCATGGCTAACGCCATATGTCTTTCTCTTTGATTTCTACCCTCAATTGACATAATAATTGGGCATCTATAGGACAGGGTCTGGAATTAATTCACTCAATGTATCTATGTCAAATTCACCTGCATGAATTGGTACTCTAAGTCCAAATTCCGAACTGACTAGAGGGTCAATCTCACCAATCTGTCCAACTTCTTTTCCGGAAACTATGACTCTAGCACCTCTTCCTGTTATCCATGGTCCATTGTTAGGTTTTGTTGCAATCCAATCAATATCTTCTGGTTTCGCTCCAAGATCTCTTAGTAAAGCCTGTGCATATCCTTTTGCAGCGGTAAAACCACCAGTTACTTCAGCACACGCCCAAGATACAGAGTTGCAATTCTTAGAATCTAATACGACAGTTCCTAGTTCGTACACTTTTTGTGGTAATTCGTGGTGTCTATTAGCAGATAATAGATTCAATAAACTAGGTAGGATACGTTGCCTGAGAATAGTATGCTCAATTGTTATAGGATTGGCTAATCGGGTGACTGCTGATCTTTCACTCCATCTCATTTGATCAAATTGGTCCTTATCACAGGAAAGTGTCAGACTTTGAGTCTCTTGCACTCCCAAAGCCCTAAGACTTTCGCGAACTCTTCTATGTATATTTGATGAATTAAGAGGCACTGCATCTAAGTGGACGGATGAAAAAATTTCAGGCATATTCTCGTATCCATATCCAATAGCGATATCCTCAACCAGATCTATTGGATGCATTATATCTGAGCGCCATCGTGGCATTGCAATAACATGTTCACGTTCTCCAACTACTAGGTCGCCCCACCGCTCAGCTTTATCTACTCCTTCAGTAATGACTCTAGTTGATATTAGTTCACCCCCCATTTTCGATATGGATTTGGCGATTTGTTCACTCTCAAGAGTCAGACCTAGTATTTTCTCAATTAGACTATCTGATACCCTATGTTGCTTTGCATTTCCAATTGGGTGTAAGGAGATTTTATCATCCCAGCCATTTATTTGTACGCTTTCGACTTCTCCTCCTCTTTCTAATAGAGATAAACACACTAGTAGAAGACATGCTTCACAAGCTCTTTCATCCGTACCAGTAACATCAATGAAGAAGTCAGTTGTAGTTTCTTTCACGGTCGTATTATCGCCATTTATTATTGGAGGAAATGAAATGACATCATCATTTGAGTCTAGAATTATTGGATATAGGTTAAAACCATTCATTAGAGAGGCATATTCGATTCCTTTTGGATGTTCAGATAGGATTTCGGAGATACTCATTTCACGTTCTGAAGCAAGCGGTAAGAATGTGAAATCTCCTTTGACGGTTTCATATCTAAATGGGGGCTTTATTTTAGAAAGATCATGTACACCAATAGATGCAAATTTTCGCTTCCTCCCAATACTAAGGTGCAATTTTTCTTGATGATCCATTAGTGATTGAATAAATGCGTCCTTCTGCATTTCATTCTTACCTGTATTGACTCCTTTTACTACGGCTCCAAATATCACAGGTCTTACATCTCTCAAACTAGGATCAACGTCGATGGAAATCTCACCATCATTTACTTCTATG